>Ga0208960_1000242_pt1 | contig 31279 bp, 27 predicted proteins | sample GreLakmeON33MSRF_FD_187703 | JGI IMG/M metagenome (GOLD analysis project Ga0208960, IMG submission 187703) | Freshwater lentic microbial communities from great Laurentian Lakes, MI, USA - Great Lakes metaG ON33MSRF (SPAdes) | ecosystem: Environmental > Aquatic > Freshwater > Lake | place: Great... | reverse complement strand
GCTGACTGGTAAAAAGCAATTCATAAGACTTTATGTTTTCTCCAATCCCAGCTGCTTTTAATGCATTCAACTTCGCATCATTCAGTGCTTTTGCTTTCGCTTGATTAGGACTTACATCACCACTAATAAAGGCAGAACCCTTAATATTTTTAATTTTCTCTGTTTTTTGAGCTGCTAATTGAAAGGTAAACAATAAAAATAACAGAAGGAAACAATTACTTTTCATTTGACAACTTCTCCATTTCGGAGTTAAAAATATCTTCAAACTTCTTTTTATCATAGTCCAATTGAAGTTTTTCATTTTTAGAAATTTTATCATTTACAGCTTCAAGTATAGATTTTTTCGAAACTTCAATTACTACCCAATAGGAATAGCTGCCGTCGGTTTCATTAAATAATTTTTCAGCCGCCATTGTGATACCACTAAGCGATTGTTCTACAACGCTTCGTGTTTCTTGTTCAAACTTATTTTCAAAATCTGTTTTGTCAGCAACTGTTCTTTCATTGGTATACTGATCGATAACTTCCTTCATTTTCGTATTAATACTACCTGCTAATTCAGATTTAGCAATAAGCAAGGCTTTTGCCTTAGAGGTAGCTAAGTTTTTGCTATTACCATTATTTCTAGCCCTAAAAAAAAATTTGTCGGTTTTATACTTATCTTCAGAGAAAGGAAGAACAACTTCAGTAGCGCCTGTTACCTTAGTCAACTTCTTAGTTTTACAAGCATTAAAGGAAAATGCTAATACAATACAAGCTAAATAAAAGAAAATGTTTTTCATTGTTTTAGGGGATTTATTAAAAATTTAGAGATTTTTGATTGATTTAATATGCATCAAATATAATCCTTTTTCAAACCAAACCAACCTATGCTCAACTAATTATATCGGTACGAGGCATTTTACCCTCATATGCAAGACTACGCAATAAGGTAATGAGTTGCCCGCGGTGAAAAGAACTGTGATTAAAAATATGAAAAAGTATTTCCGCATTTTCATTAATCATTTCAATTTCAGCTTTATTTTTATACTTAGTTGAATCAAAGAAAAAAGCATCATTCTGCATTTCAATAAAAGTAAGCAACTGTAGTGCACCATCAGGAAATTTAGAGATGGAAGCGGGTGCTATTTTAGATGGAAATTGCAGAAGGGGCTCAGACCTTAAGCGAGCCAACCAAATGTATTCTGCATCCCAAATATGAAATGCCGTTTTACGAATGGAGGTAAAACTAGATTTGACTTCTTTATCTATTAAATTAGGATCAATAGAATTTAAAACTTTTGCAACAGCAGTATTTGCCCGCAGGTTGTGCCGAGCTAATTTCAAAAAATGATGTTTGGGAGAAAACAAAATAAATTTTTATACCGTTTTTATTACACCTAATTTATTCCCACCCTTGCGCCAACACATCTACAAGGTGCATGACACGCATATTTTTATTTTGTTTTTTGATTAGTCCATCTAGATGGAGTAAACAAGAAAGGTCAGTTGAAATAATTAGTTCTGCTCCTACATCCTCAGCCATTTTTAATTTCTGCTCTGCCATTCCAACCGCGACACCTTCGAATTTAGTAGAAAACATTCCACCGAATCCACAACAAACTTCTGTATTTGCCATTTCACGAAGTTCTAAGCCACGCACTTTAGAAAGTAAAACCCTTGGCTCTCTATGTATTCCATATTCGCGAAGCGCGGCGCAAGAATCGTGGTAAGTAGCTACACCATCAAACTTGCTACCAAGATCAGTAATTTTTAATATGTTGACGAGAAAATCAGAAAACTCATATAGATTTTTCTGCACTTGTTTATGCTGGTTGTGTAAAGCAGAATTATGAAACATTTCGCCATAATAATTTTTGACAAATCCCGAACAGGCAGCCGAAGGAGAAACAATGTATCTATCGTTTTGAAATTCATTGATAAATTTCTCTCCTACTTCCTTACAAGAATCGAAATACCCTGCATTAAAAGCGGGTTGACCACAACAAGTTTGTTCGTGATTATAATTCACACCACAGCCCACTTTTTCTAACACCTTGATCATGTTAAGTGCCGTTTCAGGATAGAGTTGGTCAACAAAACATGGAATAAAAAGATCGACAATCATTACAAATAAAAATTAATATTTAGTGAACAACATTGGACTTTGGAACGCGTAACAAAAGCAGGAAGCCAATAATAAATGTGACTACCACCGACAATATTGAATTACGAATTCCACCTGTCAATCCTTCGATCAAGCCGAAAGAAATTGTACCGATGGCAAGGCCAACTTTTTCACAAACATCAAAGAAACTAAAGTAGGAAGCATGGTCATTTGTTTCAGGCAGCATTTTGGAATACGTTGAGCGCGACATGGCTTGAATACCCCCCATCACCAAGCCCACACTTGCAGCGACAATATAAAAATGCATCGGTAATTGAACAAATTGGTAGGTTCCAAAACAAATAATAATCCATAAGAAAATCACGATGCCAATAGTTTTTAAGTTTCCAATAACACGCGAAAGTCTAGAAATTAAAAATGCCCCAAGTATGCCAAGAAATTGAATTAATAAAATACTCACAACAAGATTTTTACTTTTTTGATCGGGACTATCCCATTGAATTGCTTTAGCCGCAAAAGGAACAGCCATAATCATGACTGTTTGCACGCCCATGTTGTACATAAAATAAGAAGCGAGGTAACGGCGTAATTGCTTACGTGTAAGAATATCTTTAAAAACAACCCGCAATTCACTGTAACCTTTGGTAAGGAAATTTCCTTTTGTTGCGGTCTTATGAGTCTGCGCTATTCCTTTAGGTAAATTACGGAAAGTTATTTGTGCAAAACCAATCCACCATAAACCAACCAAAATAAAACATTGAGAAACACTAATAAAATGATTAAAAACAGAAATCACCAAAATGATAATTAATAAAATGGAGCTACCAAAGTATCCCATTCCAAATCCTCTTGCACTTACTTTATCCTGATCTTTCGGCTCAGCTATTTGAGGAAGGTAGGCATTATAAAAAACAAGACTGCCCCAATAACCAATACTTGCAAATAATAAAGCAATCATACTGTAACCTAAATGCTGTGGATTAAATAAAGCAAGTAACATACAACTTAGAGCACCGAGGTAACAAAAAAATTGGAGAAATCTTTTTTTACTACCCGAATAATCAGCAATACCCGAAAGCATAGGAGACGAAATTGCAACAATGATGTAAGAAAGTGCAACCACATAAGAATAAAATTCAGTATTCTTGAAATGAAATCCGAGAACAGTTACATCGTCAATTAATTTACCTCCAAATATGTAACTGGTTTTTTTCTCATAAAAAATTGGAAATATTGCAGAAGAAATTACGAGCGGATAAACCGAGTTTGCCCAATCGTAAAACGTCCAGGCACGAATAATTTTGGGGTCTCCTTTTTTCAACATAGTTCCAAATGTAGCATAAAAGTTTGAAGGTTGAAAGGTTGAAAAGTCGAAATTTGATAAGTTGATGTAGAACTTTCCAACGTTCCAACCTTTCAAATTCTAATTCATTACATGAAAAAATCTTCGTTGAAGCCGACTAAATAAACCTTTTCAGTTGTTCGTGTCAATGCGGTGTAAAGCCAACGAAGAAATTCTGTATTCAACATTTCATCGGTCATGTACCCTTGTTCAACAAAAACGGCTTGCCACTGACCACCTTGGGCCTTGTGACACGTTACTGCGTATGCAAATTTCACTTGTAATGCATTGTACCAAGGATCTTCTTTCATCTTTTTATAGCGGCCACCTTTCGACAAGTCGGCATAATCGGCTGAAACAGATTCGTAGAAATTTTTCTGTTGAATTTGCGTGAGCGCAGGTGCTTCGGTGTACAATGTATCGAGTATGATGCGAGTATCAAACTCAGGTTCATCTGGATAATCGAGTAATTGTATTGCTACATCGGCAAATCGTAATCCATGTATTTCATGAAATTTTGAAATCCTTTTTATAACAGCCGTATCACCATTTGCAATAAAACCCGCCTTCGATTCTTCAGGCAAATGGAAATAATTATTCTTGACAATCATTATGTGATCACCGTTCGAAATCTCATCTTCTTGTCCGCGAATTCTTTTTCTAATTTGTTGATTGTAAATATTGGCGCGTTTATTGGAACGGCAAATAACGATAGTCTCTTCAGCACCATATTGCTGATAGGCCGATTCTAAATCATCCAACAATTCAGAGCCAATCACCCTTCGAATGTCTTTGTAATTTTCTAAATTAAATTTTGGTGCAATCAGTTTACCTTGAACAGCCGCTGCAAAAGATTCAGCAATTTCAATTCTAAGTTTAGTGGCATTGAGTAACACACCTGAATCAAGTTCTTGTCGCACAACTTCATTCAATTCCACCTCGTGAATATTCAATCCAAAACATCGCTTTAGATAAGCTGGGTCGAGTGCCGGACTGTGCACTAAACCAACAGGTGGCAATTGCGCTGTATCGCCAACAAAGAGCAAACGGCAATCTTCGTTCTGGTACACATAACTTATTAAATCTTCCAAAACAGAACTTGGGAATAAACTCTTTTCAGAGCTTCCTTCACCAATCATAGAGGCCTCATCGACAATGAATATTGTATTACTATGAGGATTGGACTGCAAGGAAAAAAAACTTCCTTCAGTAGAAGCAGAAGGGCGATAAATTTTTTTATGAATTGTCCATGCTTGTTTTCCTGAATAACCAGCTAAAACTTTAGCTGCCCTACCAGTGGGTGCCAAGAGTATGCATTTCATTTTCAATTTGGGTAAGGCCTGTACAAGTGCACTCAACAAACTTGTTTTTCCTGTACCTGCATACCCACGTAATACAAAAAGTTGTCTAAAATCTGAATTTTCTAAAAATTTAGCTATTGCTATTGATGCCTCACGTTGACGCGATGTAGGTTCAAAGTGAAGTTTTTTTAATATTTCAGCCGCAAAATCCATGCGCAAATATAAGTATGCGTGCGCCAATAGGGAGGCGTGGCAAAAAATAAATAATCAATATTGAGCAACAACATACAATACCTACCTTTACAAGCGATGAACGAAACACGCCGATCAATTATAGCCACAACTGCATTTAAAGATGCTGCATTTGACACTACTCAAACAGAAAAGTTCTGTTTAGTAATGCAAGTGAGCTTAGATTCGTTGACATTGGTGGTGTTAGATAACCTGACCAATGATTTTCTTGCTTTTGAACAATACGCATTTCGAAAAGTGACAAGTGAACGCATGCTATCCGAACAACTTGATAAACTCAGTACAGAACACGAGTGGTTGTGTTCAGGGTTTAAGCGTGTAGATGTTTGCATTGTAACTGAAAAATTCACGTTAGTACCAGCAGCACTTTTTGACAGCAGTAAAATTTCGGAATACCTAAATTTTAACCAACCAACAGCGGGCGATGATTTGGTATTGAACGATGTGTTGAGAAATGCAGAAGCAAGAAATGTATATGCCATAGATAGTTTTTTAGAAAAATCGTTAAAGAGTATTTCGCCAACCATTCGCATACGCCATCATATTTCTGGACTTATCGAACGAACGCTTTCGACAAATAAGAATAAAAATACAAAGCGCGCCTTAGCACACATTCAGAACAATCGGTTCGATTTAATAATTTCAGAGGGGGGAAAACTACTCCTTGCCAATTGTTTTAGCTTTCAAACCAGCGAAGATTTTATTTATTATTTACTTTTCGCCTGCGAGCAATTGAAAATGAATCCCGAAGAATTGAAATTAGAAATTGTAGGTGAAGTGGAAACCGACTCGGCACTAGCCAACCTTACAAAAAAATACATTCGCTCAATAGAATTTGGTCAGCGCCCAACTTCATCGCGATTTGCAAATGAATTTGAAAAATTTCCTTCGCATTTTTACAACAATCTATTTTCACTACATTATTATTAATGATAAGAATTATAAGCGGTTCACGCAAAGGAAGAAAAATTCAGGCGCCTTCCAATCTACCTGTTCGTCCTACAACAGATTTTGCAAAAGAAGGATTATTTAATGTGTTGGTAAATAAAATTGATTTTGAAAAAACGAAATTTCTAGATCTTTTTGCTGGAACAGGAAACATCAGTTACGAATTAGCATCGCGAGGTTGCGAAGCTATTACTTGTGTGGATAACGATTCGCGGTGTTTGAAATTTATTGCTGAAACTGCAATAAAATTAGAATTTAATAAAATTAGAACCATTCGTTCCGATGTTTTTACATTTATTAAAGGCGCCAAGGGCAAATGGGATTTGATTTTTGCAGACCCACCCTACGAAGATGTGAACAATACAGGAAAAATTCCCGAACTTATTTTCGCTAAAGAAATGCTAGAAGAAGGAGGATTGCTAATCATTGAACACCCGGAACGCATTCATTTTACCGATCGTAGCCATTTATTAGATACCAGAAAATACGGCAAAGTAAATTTTAGTTTTTTTGGATTTGAGGAAAAAGTATAGCAGCTAAATATAAAAGTTTTAAAACTGTTCTCTGCCAACCTTTTACTTTGTAACTTTATAAAATGACTAAAAGCAAAATTTAAAATTTCTACTATGGCCATAGCTGTTTTTCCAGGTTCGTTTGACCCCTTTACATTGGGGCATGAATCCATTGTAAAAAGAATGCTACCTCTATTCGATCAGGTTATCGTTGGAATAGGAACAAATACGCATAAAAACTACTATTTCCATTTGGAAAAACGGAAAATATGGATTGAAAAAGTATTTGTTAATGAGAAAAAAGTTCAAGTTGAAGCGTTCAGTGGTCTAACCATCGATTTCTGTCGAAAGGTAGGTGCAAAATTTATTGTTCGGGGCTTACGGACAACTACCGATTTAGAGTTTGAAAAAGCAATTGCACAAATGAATAAAACCATGGCAAATGACATAGAGACGTTATTTATTTTGCCAACACCTGAGCTTTCAGCAATAAATTCAACAATTATCCGTGATATAGTGCGCAACGGTGGTGACGCATCTCCATTTGTACCAGCTGGCGTGGATCTTAAACTTTAATTTTCTTCATTTGCTAACAAAAAAAGGCAAAAGATTTAGATTGCTAGTATGATGAAAAGTATTTTTCCATTTTCAATTTTTATTTTAATGGTGCTGAATTGTTCAGCTCAAGTAAAAACTTGCACAATTTTCGGAACTTGCCCTGGTAGGGAAGGAAATGTAATCGGTGCATACCAATACGATGACTACATTACCTACAGCGAAATTAAATTGGACGAAAGTGTTGTAAACGACAGCGGAAAATTTTCGCTTAAGGTGGAGGTAGATAAAGTTTCGTATATCTTTCTTCGGTGCAAAAAAACACATGGCTTTCTGTACGCCGAGCCAGGAAGAACTGTTGAATTGAATTTCCCAGACCGCGATTTCAAATCACAAATAAACCCAGAAGTGGATTATGTTGTTCCGCTATCAATTTATATTAGTGATTCGACAGATATGAATTTCCTAGCTGATGATTACAGCATTTACTTTGATAAATTTTGGCGAAAAAACTTCCAAAGCTTCGTAACAAAAGATTCCTTAGAAGTGCTTGATACATTTCATATGCAGATGAAACGACAATATGCATTTGTAAAAAATGAATACTTCATGCCTTGGATGGATTACGGATTAGCATCGATGGAAGATGGAATTTTGCATTCGCAAATACAAAGTGGTAGAAAATATTTGTCTGGGAAAAAAATTTATTATCAAAACTCAGAGTACATGACCTTCTTCAATAGTTTTTTCAAAGAATACATGTACAAATGGACACCAAGAAAAGAAGGCCAAGGCATGTTATTTGCCGTAAACAATACGATAAGTTACGATAGTTTGCTATCCAGTATGAAAAGATTACCATGGATAGAAAATGACACACTTCGGGAGCTCGTTATGTTGAAAGGACTTTTTGAATCTTATAATAATCCAGCTTTTAATTCTAGAAATATACTTTCCATTTTACTGCAAGCAGCTACAAGAAGTAAAATTTCAGAACATCGTCGAATAGCTCGAAATATAATCTCATTTTATTCTAAATTAAAAAAGGGAACCGAAGCCGTACACTTTTATGGAACAAATAAAGCGGGTATATCCATTGACCCTTTAACAACCTACAAAGGCCACTTTGTGTACTTATTTTTCTTTGCCACCTGGAACGAACACGCAATGAGTGAATTCAGATACATGGCAAATTTGCAAAAAAAGTATGGAAAGAAGATCGATTTTGTAAGTGTTTCTCTAGACACAGACACCAATGCTTACAAAGCATTTTTAAAAGCAAATCCAAAATTCAATTGGATGATACTGCATTATGATTTTACAGAAAAAACAAAAGATGATTACAATTTATTTACTGTGCCAACAGGTTATATTATTGATCGAGAAGGCAGACTTTTAATAACGCCTACCGATAATCCAACAGGCGATTTAGAATATAACTTGTATCAAATTGCGAATCCTAAAGCAGCGCCATTCATTAAAATTGGTGACCGATAAAATTAGCTTTACATTTTAAATTTTCATGCTTAATTTAATCGCTCCTTTACTACATCAACAATAGAAAAATAGGTATTCTGGAGCGCAGTTTGAACTGCTGGTAAATCCATCCAACGCAAATCGGTAATTCCTTCCTCTGCCTGTGCATGAAGATTAGATGGATCTAAACAAATCATTTCGTACCAAAAAGTTTTTTTAAGTACAATTTTTTGATTGTGCCTATAGGTATGGTAAGTAGGAGTTAATGATTTAATAATTGACAATTTTTTTATACCACACTCCTCTTCCACTTCGCGCAATGCAGCAGCTTCAGGAGTTTCGCCATTTTCTAATTTCCCCTTTGGCAAATCCCATTTACCTAAACGAAAAATTAGTAGCCACTGGTCTTCGGTATTCTTAACTAATCCACCAGCCGCCAAAATAAATTTACATCGTACCTGCAGTTTTTCAAAAACTTCCTGTGGATTATCGGCCAACAAAAAAAACTGCGTAAAATATTTATCATACGAATGAGCTTGTTCTAAAATAAAATCTATAATTAATTCAGAATCAAAACGAAGAATAATTGTTCCATGTAATTCAACAATTGGGGTAGCAACATCACAGATGAAAATTGGATGGTTGTTGATGAAAACTTTATACATTTGTTGCATATGGTATCAAACGCTGAAATAGGTGCTAAAGTTGCAGAATTTCTTCTTAAAATCAAAGCAGTAAAGCTTCAACCCACGGAACCTTTTACATGGGCTTCCGGCTGGAAATCACCTATTTATTGCGATAATCGCAAAACACTTTCTTATCCGAAAGTGAGAACATATATTCGACAGCAATTTGTAGAAATTATTCAACAAAATTTTGCGAAACCTGATGTAATTGCAGGCGTTGCAACAGGAGCAATAGCCATTGGAGCATTGGTAGCTGAAGAAATGGGATTGCCATTTATTTATGTTCGTCCTGAGCCCAAAAAACATGGACTAGCAAATCTTATTGAAGGAGAAATTAAAGCAGGGCAGTCAGTACTAATTATTGAAGATTTAATTTCGACTGGTGGAAGTAGTTTAAAAGCTGTTGAGAGTTTACGCGCAGCCGAATGTGAAGTAAAAGGAATGGCGGCCATTTTTACCTATGGTTTTCAAAGTGCTACCGACAATTTCAAAGCTGCAAATGTAAAACTTGTAACACTAAGCAATTACCAGTCACTCATCCGCCAAGCTCTGCACGACAACTACATTAACGAGCAAGACCTAGCTGAACTTGAAAATTGGAGAAAAAAGCCAGAGACTTGGGGAAAATAATATATTTTTATTATTTAAAATAAATTAGAATTCTTTCATGACTACCATCGAATCAGAAATTATCCCAATACCTAAAAAACAAGAAGAAATATTTCTTTTTTTAAGCGACTTTACGAATTTCGAAAAGTTAATGCCTTCCACAGTTACCAATTGGAGCGCAACAACAACAACTTGTAGTTTTACTATTTCAGGTATGGCCCATGTGGCACTAAAAATTGAATCTAATACACCAAATTCAAAAATTAATATCATTTCTACCGATGAGGGAAAATTACCATTCTCATTTACATTGGGAATATTGCTTCAAATTATTGAAGAAAATAGTTGCACTGGACAATTAATATTTAAAGGCGAAATTCCTATTTTCATCAAGCCAATGGTACTTTCTCCACTCACAAATTTCTTCAACTCACTTGCCCATAAAATGAAAGATATTTAAGCCTATTTTTAAAAAATTAGAATTCACAATAAAATAATTAATCGAGTTTTTGCAACACACTAATACCTACCAATATGTCGAAAGGAATTTTTAATGTACCAACGCCAATTAATGAACCCATAAAAAATTATGCACCTGGTTCAGCTGAACGGAAAGCCTTGCAAGCAATGCTTAAAGAATTGCGCTCAAAAGAAATTGAAGTACCAATGTATATTGGGGGCAATGAAGTAAAAAGCAATGTAAAAGTTCGTATGTCGCCGCCTCATGATCACAAACACACGCTAGGATATTTTCATAGAAGTGATAAAAAACATGTGAGTTTAGCTATACGGTCAGCGCTGAGTGCTAAGAAAAAATGGGCTGACCTTTCCTGGGAACATCGTGCAAGTATTTTCTTAAAAGCGGCCGAATTAATTGCAGGTCCATACCGAGCAAAACTGAATGCAGCTACTATGCTAGGGCAAAGTAAAAATGCCTATCAAGCAGAAATTGATGCGAGTTGTGAAATTATCGACTTCCTTCGTTTCAATGTTCATTACATGACTGAAATTTATGCGCAACAACCACAATCTAGCGCAGGTATTTGGAATCGGATGGAATGGCGACCACTTGAAGGATTTATATATGCCTTAACTCCATTTAATTTTACGGCAATAGCAGGCAACCTACCTACTTCTTGTGCAATGATGGGCAATGTGGTTGTTTGGAAACCAAGTAATACGCAAGTTTATTCTGCCAATGTATTAATGGAGATTTTCAAGAAAGCAGGAGTTCCTGATGGTGTAATTAATTTAATTTATCCAACTGGTCCTGATGCAGCCGATGTTATTTTTTCGCATCCCGATTTTGCTGGCATTCACTTTACTGGAAGTACTGCTGTTTTTCAAAACATTTGGAAAACAATTGGAAATAATATTCATTTATATAAAACATACCCACGCATAGTTGGTGAAACAGGAGGAAAAGATTTTATTCTTGCTCATCCAAGTGCAGAAGCAAAAGTTGTAGCAACTGCAATTTCACGAGGCGCATTCGAATACCAAGGTCAAAAATGTTCAGCAGCATCACGCGCTTACATTCCTAAAAATAGTTGGAAGGAAGTAAAAGAATTAGTTCTTGCTGACTTGAAATCGATGAAGATGGGTCCCACAGAAGATTTTGGCAATTTCATAAATGCGGTCATTGATGAGGCCTCGTTTAACAAACTCACTGGGTTTATTGATGCAGCCAAAAATGGAAGAAAAGCAGAAATTATTGCTGGAGGAAAATACAATAAAAGCAAAGGGTATTTTATTGAACCCACTATAATACTCACGAAAGATCCTTTTTATGTGACCATGTGTGAGGAACTTTTCGGCCCTGTACTTACGATTTATGTTTACGATGATAAAAAATTTGAAGAAACATTGAAAATAATTGACAAAACTTCAAGTTACGCCCTTACAGGTTGTATTATTGCACAAGACCGATATGCTATTGAAAAGGCCTGCAAAGCACTTGTCAACGCAGCAGGAAATTTTTACATCAATGATAAACCAACAGGTGCCGTTGTGGGGCAACAACCTTTTGGAGGTGCACGTGGCTCTGGAACAAATGACAAAGCAGGTGCAATGATTAATTTATTAAGATGGGTTTCACCAAGAACGATTAAAGAAACCTTTGTTCCACCAACTGATTACCGCTATCCTTTTTTGGATAAAGAATAAGTTATAGCTTGTCAACCTGTGTATTTTCTTCCTAAAAAAATTACTTCGTTCCCTCCTCTATCTGAAGCGAATGCTGATGGACTACTTGCCATTGGTGGAAATCTAAACGTGGAGTCTTTGCTGCTGGCCTATAAATCTGGCATTTTTCCATGGTACAGCGAAAGCGAACCCATTATGTGGTGGAGTCCAGATCCACGCTTTGTAATTCTACCAGGTGAATTGATAATTTCCAAAAGCATGCATAAAATTCTCAGAAACGAAGTTTTTGAAATCAAGTTCAATCATTCATTTGAAAAAGTTATTGCTAATTGCGCGAAAGTAAAACGAGCTGGTCAGCGAGGAACTTGGATTACAACTGCTATTCAAACCGCTTACCTCAAATTACATAAAAAGGGATTTGCGATAAGTGGTGAAGCATGGAAAAACGGTGAGCTTGTTGGTGGATTTTACGGAATTCTAATTGAGAATTCTTTTTTTGGGGAATCAATGTTCAGCTTAGTTGACAACGCATCTAAAGTGGCGTTTCTTACTTATGCTGAAAAATTTTTTAAAGAGGGTGGCAAAATAATTGATTGCCAATTGTACACAAAACACCTGCAATCGCTTGGCGCAAAAATGATACCTCGGAAATTATTTATTGAAAAAATAACTACCAGAGTTGTATAGTATAAGTGTTGTTATTGATAGTAACTGTTGCAATATCATCACAAGTTCCTGTACCAAAATCCAAAGTACGAGCAGGTAGATTATCGGGAGTAATAACAAATACTCCTTGTACAAAATGTCGTCTGCATCCGAATGCCATGTTACGAATCAAAGGGCTCGTAATATTGACCGTGAAACTTTGACCGTTAGCACCAACTCCTGCAGCTGTTCCAGTAATAGAATAAATATCATCGTTCCATATTAGTGTGGACTCGCCTTGTACCCATTCGCGTTGCTTTTGTGAATTCCAATTTATAACACCCGCACTGTTTGCAAGTACAATTTGACCGACAACAGTAATGTCATAAACCAAATGACCAAGCGAATTATGCCCAAGATTGGTTACCGTTTTAGTTCCTAAAATTTGATTATCGTTTACAAAATAATTGTTGAATGTAATTGTATGTATTGAAGCAGAATCGCGGTACTGGCCTTGGTAATAAACAATAATTTCGCCTCTACGATTCCGTGAATCATTACACAAACAATTGACCGACCCAAAATCGATATGAATTGTGTCTTGGTCTGTAGAATTAGTAGAATCAAAAGTAACTGTAGCACAAGCACTGAGCAGCCCATCTTGATTTTCGCCCAAACGATAATTACTCAAAGTTCCTGTCCTGCCTGCTTCATCCGCAATATTTATAACATCATTATAACATGCCTCGGCCATTGAGTTTTCGCCAGCGGAGGAAGTATCGTTATCCTTTTTATCTTTTTTGCAAGATGTAAAAAGTAAAGAGGCACATAAAAAAGTTGCTAACGTTCTTTTACATAAAATGGATGTTTTCATAGCTCGTTATTTATATTTACTATTAGAAAGTAAAATTAAAAAACTTGTTTCAAACTATTTGTTAATTTCTTCTAATTTCTGAACAAACAATAGCCATAGCAATTGCTGCATTTAATGATTCTGGCCTATCAGTCAAATCGTTTTGCGCTTTCCAAGATGGAATTGTAATTCGATTTGTAATCATTTGTTCCGTTTCCTCCCTTATTCCATTGGATTCATTTCCAATAACAACAATACCTGAGGCACTAAATTTAGTAGAGAAAATATTTTCTCCTGTCATAAAAGTTCCATAAACAGGAGGAAAGTCTATTTTATTTAATGAAGCGTACTTCTTCAAACGATCGACAAAATTTTTGGCTTCAAAAAAATGCACATTAACTCTCAAAATTGAGCCCATAGATGCTTGTACAACTTTCGAATTCCACACGTCCGCACAATCAGGTGAACAAACAATGTTTTTTATTCCAAACCAATCGGCAACTCGTACAATTGTTCCCAAGTTTCCAGGATCACGAATGCCATCTAAAAAAATGCTGAAATTATTTAGAATAAATTCATCTTCTAATTCAAAGGTTGGAATAGCTGCGACCGCAACTACAGCTTGAGGGGACACTAAAGATGAAATTTTTGCAAGCTCATCATCATTTGCATCGTTCTTTTGACAATCTTTGGGTAACAATTTTGCATTCTTATTAAGCCATTCTTTTGTAGCATAAACAGAATGCAAGACAAAATTAGATTGCAATAACTCAAGCACAAGTTTATCACCTTCGGCAACAAAAAGACCATGTTCAGAACGAAATTTTTTCTGCTGGAGTGATCGAATAAACGTTAATTGAGATTTAGAAATCATAGTAAACTAAAAGTGGTATTATCTTTGTAAAGTTACACCGAAATTCAAATCTTAAACTTGTCTAAACATAATTCATACTTCCTGCTTCAAGTGCTCGTTATTTTTGCAAGCGTTTTAGGAATGGGCTGCAGCACAAAGCGGCTGGCAAATGGAGAAGTGTTACTCAAAAAAGTAATTATCAAATGCGATAATCCTGCAATCAGTAAGGACGATCTTTACGGTTACGTCAAGCAAAAACCGAACAGAAAATTATTGGGGTTAAATACCATTCACTTATTAAAAAGAGGCAGTATTGGAAAAAAAGGCTTATTAACAGATGGATCTGGCTACCCTCTCTACCTCATTATAAATAATTTTGCAAATCCAAAGCGTGAATTAAAAAGGAAAATTCGCCGCGATGAACGATTTGCAAAAAAGATGCTCCAATATAATGGAAATTCAAAAGGCAAAAAGCAAAATAAAGAGCCCAAAAAACACAAGACTTTAGGTGAATTTTTAATGAATATTGGAGAAGCGCCCTCCCTAATTGACAGTAACAAAACCAATCGATCTGTAAACCAGATTGTCTCCTATTTAAACAACAAAGGGTATTTTGGAAGCACTGTAGACGATACCGTAATTTATCCCCAATTACAAAAAAACAGAAGGCAAAAAGCAATTCAATGTTACATCATTCACCCATCACAACCTTATACACTACGCAGCATTGCTTGGGATATTAAGGACGAGGGAATTGCTATTGCTATTGTGTCCGATACTGCAACCGAATATTGTCAAATCAAACGTAATATGAATTATGATTTTGATTCCTTTGAAGCCGAGCGCGATCGAATAACAAAATTATTGAAGAATAAAGGCTATTATAAATTTTCAAAAGATTATATCCGATTTTCTATTGACTCTACATTAGGGTCACACCAAGCTGATGTACAAATAACAATAAATAAACAAGAGCTTAAACTAAACGACAGTTCTTTTGCAAACGTAAATCACCAACAATTTACAATCCGCAACATTTATATAAAATCTCTTTTTGATTTACAACAATTAAGAGAAGATAAAGACATTTCAAATTATGATACAACACTTTACCGCAACCTATTATTTCTTCGGAACAAAGATTCAATATATGGAACCAATATTGAAAAAATTCTGAAATTCAAACCATACATATTAGAACAAAGAATTTCTTTTCGTAAGGATATCATTTTTCGACAGCTTGATTATGAGACAACTTACCGACAGTTGACCAACCTGCGCGTTTTCCGTCAAGTAGTGATTGATCCTATTGAGGTAGGTGACAATAAGTTGGATATGTACATTAAATTATTTCCATTTTCAAAGCAAAGCTATACAGCTCAATTTGAAGGAACAACGAACAGTGGCAGTAATTTAGGTATAGGGGGATCTGTTAGCTATGAGAATAACAATCTTTATGGTGGTGCAGAAATTCTGCGTTTAGGTATAAAAGGAGGAACAGAGGTACAGCAAACCATCAACGCAAGTTCAAATTCAGAGAATCTAGGTTTTAATACAATTCAAATAGGGGCAGATGCTTCATTAAATATTCCAAGAGAATTTTTTCCTTTTTCCTTGTTAGTTAATAAGAAAAAATTACCGGAAAAAATGACCACACAGGATCGCAGAACTGTCTTTCTTTCTTCTTTCAATTACCAGAGTCGTTCAGATTACGACCGTACTTTAGCAAACGTATCGTACGGCTATACATTTAAATATTTAAAGAACGGAAAAATTTCATTTTTCCCAATTGAACTAAACATTGTAAAAGTGAAGCCCAAAGCGGGCTTATTAGAATTGTTACAAAACCCTGATCCTCTTTTACAGTATCGTTTTACAGATCATTTAATTCAAAATTTACGTATTACTTATATCCTTAATAAGCAAAAGAATAACAATGGAGATATTTTATTTTTAAAAATTGACGGAGAATCTTCAGGGCTTTTATTAAGAGAATTTTTTGAACTTTCAAAAATAAATCCAGATGCAAATGGGTCCTATGAAATTGCAAAAATTCCCTTTTCACATTATATCCGACTTTTTGCTGACGGGCGCTTCAACAAAGCTATTGGAGCATACCAACGTCTCGTAGGAAGATCAGCATTAGGGATTGGCTTACCACTGAGCAATTACCCAACATTACCACTTGAAAAAAGTTTTTACTCTGGCGGAGCAAATGGCATTCGTGCGTGGGAAGCAAGAACACTTGGACCTGGTTCCTATATTATTCCAAGTGACCAAAAATATGCTCAGTTTGGAGACATTCAATTGGAATATAATCTTGAGTTGCGTTTTAGGATAACCAAAACTTTAAATGGTGCTGCATTTATTGATGGGGGGAACATTTGGGTATTAAAAAAAGACAGCTCGCGTCCAAATGCAGATTTCAGTTTCAAGAAAATGAATTTTTTAAATGACCTAGCATTCGGACCAGGATTAGGACTGCGGTATGATTTAAGTTTTTTCATTGTTAGACTAGATTGGGCCTTTAAATTACGTGACCCATCCTACCCAATTGGGGAACGCTGGTATAATCCGAGTCAAAGGAAATTATCTAGTAACTTAAATTTTGGAATCGGTTACCCGTTTTAAGCATTGCCTAATTACTGAACGCAACCAAGTTAACAATAAAACACTGATTTACAACACGCTAACTTAGTATTACGAAACCGAACAATTTTAGTAAATTTGCGTTTCTGAAACGCCTTATTAAAAAAAACAATGGCCCTTTCTAAAATTAATGAACTTCTTGGCAAACAGGCAGATAGTCTTCTGAATCACACCTGCAAAACAATTACCAAAGATCAAATCCACCTTCCTGGTGCTGATTTTGTAGATCGTATGTTTGCCCCAACAAATCGTAATCCACAAGTATTACGAAGTTTGCAATCCATTTATGGTCATGGACGCTTAGCGAATACTGGTTATGTATCCATCCTTCCAGTGGACCAAGGCATTGAACATTCTGCAGGCGCATCATTTGCACCAAACCCCATTTATTTTGATGGGGAAAACATTGTGAAATTAGCAATGGAAGGTGGCTGTAATGCTGTGGCAACAACCTATGGTGTACTCGCATCGGTATCCCGTAAATACGCACATAAAATACCATTCATTGTAAAAATAAATCACAATGAATTTCTTTCATACCCAAATAAATACGACCAAATAATGTTTGGATCGGTAGCCGAAGCATGGAATTTAGGTGCAACAGCTGTAGGTGCAACAATATATTTTGGTTCAGATGAATCGGCACGTCAAATTGTTGAAGTTGCAAATGCATTTGAAGAGGCCCATCAATTAGGAATGGCAACAATACTGTGGTGTTATTTAAGAAACCCCGATTTTAAAAAAGATGGCGTTGATTTTCATGCAGCGGCAGATTTAACTGCACAAGCAAATCATTTGGGAGTTACCATTCAAGCTGATATTATAAAACAGAAATTGCCAACCAATAATGGTGGCTACACAGCCGTTAACTTTGGAAAAACACATCCAAAAGTTTATTCCGAATTAAGTTCCGATCATCCTATAGATTTATGCCGTTACCAAGTTGCAAATTGCTATATGGGAAGAAATGGCTTAATTAATTCAGGTGGAGAATCAAAGGGTTCAACCGATTTAGCGGAAGCAGTTACAACAGCTGTTATTAATAAAAGAGCTGGCGGACATGGATTAATTTCAGGAAGAAAATCTTTTCAAAAACCAATGAAGGAAGGAATTCAACTTTTGAATTCTATACAGGATGTTTATTTATCTACTGCAATCACTATTGCATAAATAATTTTTTATTCATGAGCTGGTTTAAAAGAATTAAGGGCGGAATCACAACTTCTACTAATGAAAAGAAAGAAACTCCTGAAGGGTTATGGTATAAATGTCCCTCTTGCAAAAAAGTTTCTCCTACAAATGAACATGTACAAAATTATTTTGTTTGTACTAATTGTAAACATCACGCAAGAATAGGCTCTGAAGAATACTTTGCAATATTATTCGATGAAAACGAATTTAATGAGTTAGACGCCAATTTAATTTCGACCGACCCCTTAAATTTTACAGACACAAAAAAATATCCAGACCGTTTGGTGGAGTCCATGAAAAAAACGGGATTGAAAGATGCCTTACGTACCGGCCATGGAAAAGTAAACGGAAATGAACTTGTTATTTGTTGTATGGATTTTACTTTCATAGGAGGATCAATGGGTTCAGTTGTTGGGGAAAAAATTGCAAGGGGAATTGATTTTAGTTTAAAAAATAAAATCCCTTTCATGATTATATCTAAATCAGGTGGAGCTCGAATGATGGAGGCGGCATATTCGTTGATGCAAATGGCAAAGACTTCGGCCAAACTCTCATTGCTCGACGACGCAGGAATTCCATTTATTTCTTTATTGACAGATCCAACTACCGGAGGAGTCACTGCATCCTATGCTATGTTGGGTGATATTAATATTGGAGAACCTGGTGCACTGATTGGATTTGCTGGTCCGCGTGTTGTTAAAGAAACTATTGGAAAAGATCTACCAAAAGGATTTCAGACAGCGGAATTTGTACTTGAACATGGATTTTTGGATGCCATAGTGAGCAGAAATGAGTTGAAGTCAAAGATTTCTGGATTGTTAGAGATTTTCAAGAACTAATCAAACTTTTCATAAAAATTTGATTAGTAGTACTTTAGATGCGTTCCTCGCATTTTTCTATAATACTTTAGACTGATTTCAAAACTTTTAACCCATGGGAACATTAATTCTCAATTCGGAGTTGATTGTTTGCCATTTGGGTCTTCTTTTTTTTCTATCTTTGCACTCCTGAAAATCAGGAAAATCTTAATCCACAAACAGCAAATCTTATGTACCTGACGTCGGAAATTAAGAAGGACATCTTCAAAAAATTCGGAAAATCGGAAAAAGACACCGGTTCTTCTGAAGGACAGATCGCCCTCTTTACACATCGCATCAACCACCTAACTGGTCACCTAAAAATTAAACACAAAGACAAAAGCACAGAGCGTTCTTTGGTTTTATTGGTAGGAAAACGTAAAGCACTTTTAGATTACCTCAAGAAAAACGATATCGAACGTTACAGAGCAATTCTGAAAAAACTCGATATCAGAAAATAAATGTCAAGAAAAATTAATAACGGAAAGCATCCCTTAAAGTCAGATGGGATGCTTTCTTTTTTCAACCGCTGACGAGCTGCAATTAAAAAGAAAAAAGAAAATGAAATTAGGAATTCAAAAATCATTTGACATCGGCGATGGCCGCATGATCAGTATTGAAACTGGCAAACTTGCAAAGCAAGCCGATGGTTCTGTAGTTGTATCAATGGGCAACACAATGTTACTCGCAACGGCAGTATCAAATCCAGATGCAAAAGCAGGCGTAGATTTTATGCCACTTACAGTTGACTACCGCGAAATGTTCGCATCAACTGGAAGAATACCAGGAAGTTTTTTCCGTCGCGAAGCAAAACTTTCTGACTCAGAAGTTTTAACCTGCCGTCTTGTTGACCGTGCACTTCGCCCATTATTTCCATCCGATTATCATGCCGATACACAAGTACTCGTGTATTTAATTTCTTCTGATAAAACGTTCATGCCCGATTGTTTGGCCGGCTTTGCTGCTGCTGCTGCACTTGCCGTTTCGGATATTCCATTCAACGGACCAATTTCTGAAGTTCGTGTAGGACGTATCAATGGTCAATTCATTGCTCAACCAACAATCGAGCAGATGAAAGAATCTGACATGGATATGATTATTGCTGCTACCGAGAAAGATATTCTCATGGTAGAAGGTGAAATGAAAGAAATTTCAGAAGCGGATATGCTTGAAGCAATAAAATTTGCCCACACAGCAATTCGCAAAATGATCAAGTGCATAAACGAACTTGCTGCTGAAGTTGAAAAATCAAAAGTAAAACGCACGTATTCACACGAAACCAATAATGAAGAACTTCGTGATAAAATTAAATCAGCTTGCTACGACAAAGTGTTAACGGTTGCAAGAAAAGCAAATCCAAACAAACACCAGCGTAAAGCAGATTTCAAAGCGGTGTTTGAAGAATTTTGGACTTCACTTCCTGAGGAAGAAAGAACAGATGCAAATCTGGCACATGCAAAAAAATATTATCACGACGTAGAAAAAGATGCAATTCGTAATATGGTACTTGACGATCGCATTCGTCTTGATGGCCGTGGCCTTACTGATATCCGTCCAATCTGGTCAGAAGTAAATTACCTTCCGATGGCGCATGGTTCTGCTGTGTTCACACGAGGAGAAACACAATCATTGACAACAGTTACACTCGGAACAAAATTAGAGTCTCAATTAATTGATACTGCAGTTGTACAGGGTAACGCAAATTTTCTATTGCATTATAACTTCCCGCCATTCTCAACAGGAGAAGCAAAACCAATGCGTGGAACAGGTCGTCGTGAAGTTGGTCATGGAAACCTTGCCTTGCGTGCATTAAAAAACATGTTACCAGATGATAATGCTTATACCATACGAATTGTGTCTGATATTCTTGAATCAAACGGTTCGTCGTCTATGGCAACAGTTTGTGCAGGAACACTTGCGCTCTTAGATTGTGGTATCAAAATAAAGAAACCCGTTTCAGGAATTGCAATGGGATTGATTACAAACAGCACAGGCAAATTTGCTGTCCTTTCTGATATTCTAGGTGATGAGGATCATTTGGGTGATATGGACTTCAAAGTTTGTGGTACACGCGATGGCATTACCGCTGTTCAAATGGACTTGAAAGTGGATGGACTTCCATACGAAGTAATGGCTCAAGCGCTAGAACAAGCTAAACAAGGACGAGCACACATTCTTGGTGAAATGAACAAAACAATGAGTGAGCCAAGAGCAGAATTCAAAGCACACGCACCAAGATTAGTTCAACTTACAATTCCACGTGAGTTCATCGGACAAGTAATTGGACCCGGCGGAAAAATAATTCAGGAAATTCAACGTGACACCGGTGCAAAAATCGTAATCGAAGAAAAAGGTGAATTCGGTATTATTGATATCGTATGTGCTGATAAAGATTCTATCGATCGTGCAGTATCTCGTATTAAAGGAATCACAACAGTTCCAGAAGTTGGAACAATTTACGATGGGAAAGTAAAAACCATTATGCCATTTGGCGCATTCGTAGAATTTCTTCCTGGTAAAGATGGTTTACTGCACATTTCAGAAGTAGAATGGAGACGATTGGAAAACCTAGATGGAATTTTGAAAGAAGGCGATGCAGTAAAAGTTAAGCTCATTGAAGTAGATGAGAAAACCGGCAAATTCAAACTTTCAAGAAAAATTTTAATGCCAAAACCTGAAGGAATGACAGAGCGACCAGCGCGTCCTACAGGTAAATAACCGCAACATTATCCAACATGAATAGTTGGATAAAAATTAGATAATTTTCTTTCAATAGAAAGCCCGTAACCTTAAATTGGTTGTGGGCTTTCTATTTATGAGGAAATTGCCAAAAGTCAATTTTAGAGGTCCAAACACTGCGATCAGCAAATTATTGAAAGTTTTCTACCTTATAATGTAACCTTTTTACATCTGATTCGTTTATGCAATAACGTCAAAATTTAAAGGAATAAATCTTGAAATTCCTAAGTTCTTTTTGTTTAAACAGTTAAGCCGACCCCAAAAATGCGCCAACTTAAAATCTCAAAACAAGTCACTAATCGCGAGACTGCTTCTCTAGATAAATATTTGCAAGAAATTGGTAGGGTAGATTTAATTACAGCACAAGAAGAAGTTGAGCTAGCGCAAAAAATAAGAAAAGGTGATCAAGTTGCGCTAACTAAAATGGTTAATGCTAATTTACGATTCGTAGTATCTGTTTCCAAACAATACCAAAACCAAGGATTATCGCTTCCTGACTTGATCAATGAAGGAAATTTAGGATTAATAAAAGCAGCTCAGCGTTTTGATGAAACCCGTGGATTTAAATTTATTTCCTATGCAGTTTGGTGGATTCGTCAGTCCATTCTTCAGGCACTTGCAGAGCAATCTAGAATTGTAAGATTGCCTTTAAATAAAATCGGTTCCATAAATAAAATTAATAAGGCATTCGCAAGACTGGAGCAGGAATATGAGCGAGAGCCAAGTGCGGATGAAATTGGAGTTGTGCTTGATCTTTCACCACAAGATATAAAAGATGCCATGCGCAATGCTGGTCGCCACGTTTCAATGGATGCCCCATTTGCATCGAGCGATGAGAGCACAAGCAATATGTATGATGTATTGCAAAGCGAGGACTCTCCAAGTCCAGAAAACGCACTGATTAGTGAATCGCTTCGAAAAGAGATTGAGCGTGCGCTTGCTACACTTACTTCACGCGAGGCCGATGTTGTCCGCCTTTACTTTGGTCTAAATGGGGAGCATGCAATGACTTTAGAAGAAATTGGAGAACGATTTGACCTCACAAGGGAGCGCGTTCGTCAAATTAAAGAAAAAGCAATTCGTCGTTTAAAACATACTTCAAGAAGTAAACTTTTGAAAACATATTTAGGATAAATACACGAGTATTAGCATTTGATTATGCTCAATTATTAAAAAGAGAGTATAAATACTCTCTTTTTTTCGTTAATTTTATAGCCTAAGAAAAAGTCTTTAAACTAAATTTAAATTATCATTAATAAATTAAAAATAACATCGGAATATTTAAATCCATTGAATATGAAAAAAATTTTAATTGCCGCATTCGTTTTAGTAAGCCATTTTGCAAATGCACTTGGAGGTGGGCCCGATGCTTTCGGATACACATGGAAAGACAGCAATGAACCTGGTGGACCAGCACACGTTTGGTGGGACATTTCTACTACAGGTACTTTAGTCAATGGACTGGGTGATGATAATTTTGTTGGACCCATTCAAATTGGATTTCCATTTTCATTTTATTGGTACAATGAAAGTAAAGTATGGATTGGTTCGAACGGATATGTAGAATTTGGGCCTGGCAATCTTGCGGCAAACTTCCCTCCTATTCCACAAACTGGTGGTGTGAACAATTACATTGCTGGTTTGATGGCCGATTTAACTTTTCTAGGAGTAAATAATCCTGGCAAGTGCTATTATAAAGCAACTCAAGATTCCTTTTGTGTGGAATGGTTAAACGTTCCTTTTTGGGATCAAAATTTTCCAACCTACAATGGTTCTACTACGTTTGAGATTATTTTTTGTAAATCAGATTCGTCCATCACAGTTAATTTCCAATCCAGTACAGGAAATTCAATTAGTAATTACTCTAGTGGCATTGAGAATAACATAGGCACAATGGGATTACAGCCCCTTACCTATATTCCACCAGCAAATTACTCGATTAAATATTATTACCCTACAGGTAATATTTTACAAGTGAGCGATGCAAGTGTAGCATGGAACCACCAAGACGGAAACGGGGCAATTTTTCTTGCAAATAATGGAAGTCCACACACACTCGTGACCAACATTAAAAATTCGGGGAACCTTGCATTTGGGCCAGTTACGGTCAATGGAAAAATAAAAGATATGCTGAACGTTCAATATGTAACGAGTAACGCATTTACTGGAGCTCTTAACCCAGGACAAAACCAGCTCGTCAGTTTTCCAAATCTTTATACACCAACAACAACTGGAACTCGGTTTTTTATAACGAGAATTTCTGGACTTCCAACAGATGCTATACCTGTCAATGATTCCATTTATCAAGAAGTTGTTGTAAAAGATACAACTGCTGCATCCATTCGACTTTCTTACACAGTTGACCAAACTAATCCTATTGGAAGTTCCATCTCCTGGGCTGGTGGCCAAGGTGGCGTAGGCGTTTACATAAAACCACCAACCTATCCTGCTAGAATTCTGAATACAAATTTCATCCTTGCATCTGCACCACCTAGCGGTCCTGCCTTTTTTGCAAAAATTTATGCTGACAATGGTCCTCAAGGCTCTCCTGGAACACTATTAGATTCTGTGCTTGTAGATGGGACACAAATAATTCCTTCAACCTTAACTGTTGTTCCTGTTGCAGGAAATGTAGTCATCTACAGTGGAGGAATATATGTGAATTGGGAAATGGCAAATAATAATTCTGTTTCAATTTGCACCGATTTAACACAACCCTTTTCGCGACAAACATATGAGACCTTTCAAAACATTTGGTCAACTTACCGCGATTATCAAAATGCCGATTTCTTTATAGGAGCAGATTATGTTTGTGCGAGTCCCGAAGATGTGGGAGCTGCAAGTATTTTTTCGCCTGCAAACTTATCGACAGTAAGTTCCCCAACAACTGTTTCCTGCTGGATTCAAAATTATTCCACTACACCCGACAACTACAACATCATGGTAAATTATAAACTTGCAGGAAATCCAACAATTGTGAGCCAACCTTATAACGGTCCATTGATTCCGGCAGCTGGCCAAATTTTATTTAATTTTTCAGTACCACTTATACCTCCATACAGTGGTGCAGATATATTGTACTGTTGGACGTCTAAAATTAGTGATGTAAATACCACAAACGATACAGCATCCAACGCTCTAAATTTAGTGGGCATAGAAGAGGTAATACAACTAGCTGGTGTATTTATTTATCCAGTGCCAGCAACAGACCAAGTAAATTTTCGCTTTGACATTGGTGTTGCAGAAAAAATAGTAATTACTGTAACTGACATTACTGGAAAAACTATAATCGTAAAGCAATTACCTAATGCAACAGTTGGAACTATTCAGCAACTTGACCTAAATGGCTTTGCGGCTGGAACCTATTTTTATTCTATTCGCGCAGGAGAAAAAACAGGAAAAGGAAAATTAATGGTAACTGAATAAATTACAGCAAAATTATTTAAAAACAAAAATCCCAATTCAATTTAGAATTGGGATTTTTGTTAAACTTATTTTTCAAGCAACGAGATGAATCGTAATTCAAAAATGAAATAATCAAAAATGATTGTTAGGTACAATTGAAAAGGAATTAAATAAATCAAATTTTAGCAGTAAAGGTTATTCCATAAATTAGTAAATTTGTATATGCCAATTCTAGTAGCCCCTTCCATACTCTCAGCAGACTTCGGTCATTTAGCAGATGATATCAACTTTATAAACAATTCTCCAGCAGATTGGTTTCATGTTGATATCATGGATGGTGTTTTTGTTCCAAATATCTCATTTGGATTTCCGGTAATGAAAGCATTACAAAAAGATGCAAAAAAGCCACTGGATTTTCATTTAATGATTGCAGATGCAGACAAATATTTAGAGGAATTTGCAAAACATGGTGCATACATGCTAACTGTACACTTTGAAGCCTGCACACATTTGCACCGTACCATTCAAAAAATAAAATCATTAGGAATGAAGGCAGGTGTTGCGTTAAATCCATCGACACCAGTTTCAGTTCTTGAAGATATGTTACACGAAATAGATATGGTTTTAGTTATGAGTGTGAACCCAGGGTTTGGTGGACAAAAATTTATTCCACATACAATTGAAAAAGTTCGTGCCTTAAAAAAAATGATTGTTACTCAAAAACTTTCTACGCTAATAGAAGTAGATGGTGGTGTGGATACATCGAATGCGAGAGCACTTGAAGCTGCAGGAGTAGATGTTGTAGTAGCGGGTAATGCTGTATTTGGTGCACAAGATAGAAATGCTACAATTACAATTCTTAAAGGATAAAATTTACTTTTGAAATTGGATAATCCTTAATGTCAAAACGATTCCTTTTAGTTTTTATTCGACAATTTTTATTCTGGATGATTTTTTTCCAGATCACTCGTTTTATTTTTCTAATTTGGAATAGAAATGAATTAACTGGAGCAGGATTTTCAGAAACAATTTCTGTTGTGTACCATTCTATTTACTTAGATACGGCAATGGCATGTTACTTCATGATCATTCCTTATTTTCTATTCGCAATTGGCTTATTTTCAGAAAAGTCAATTTTTTTAAAAATAAGCAGGTACTTAACGGCGCTGTTAATTTCCATGGTGAGTATGATTACCATCGTGGAACTTCCCATATATGACGAATGGCATACCAAACTTACATTCAAAACATTTTCGTACCTCAGTAACCCATCAGAAGTACTACATACGGCATCTGGGAAACAATTGTTTTGGGGAATAATTGCAATTTCATTATTGAGTTGGCTTGGGTTTTTTCTATCGAGAAAATTTGTTCCTGTAACGATTGAATTAAAAAGAAAACCCATAGTCCCATCTATTGCATTTGTTCTTTTTGCACCCTGTTTTATTTTTTACGGAATGCGTGGTGGAATTTTCACCATACCGATTCAAGTGAGTGATGCCGTTTACTCGAAAATAAATATTTTGAATGTTACAGCAGAAAATTCCACATTCTATTTATTAAGTAATGTAATTGAAAATGCGCATGCTGGAGAACCTTACCATTTTTTACCAAAAGACCAGGTTAAAAAAATTTTTGCTGAAATGAATTTTGCAAAAAAAGATACCACAGTTCATGTACTAACAACCGATCGTCCAAACGTTGTATTGATTGTATTGGAAGGTTGGTCAGCGGATCTCGTAAAAAGTTGTGGTGGCTATGACGGTATCACACCACATTTTGAGGAGCTGATTAAAAATGGAATTCTATTTACGAATTGTTTTGCAAGTGGTAGTCTATCTGACCAAGGAATGGCCGCTATTTTTTCCGCCTTTCCCTCACAGCCAAAAACATCTATTATAACACAACCATCAAAATACATTCACCTGCCTTGTATAAATACGGCTTTTAAAAAGGAGGGATATCATACTTCCTATATGTTTGGTGGTCAATTAAGTTATGGAAATATTCGTTCCTATATGTACTATAATAAATTTGATCGTATACTTGAGGATAAAGATTTTGACGAAAATTTACCAAGAGGGAAATTAGGTGTTGCCGATGAATACTTATTTGACCGACAACTAGTAGAATTGAAAAAAGAAAAAGAACCTTTTTTTGCTGGAATGTTTACGCAAAGTACACATGGTCCTTTTGACTTTCCGATGGAAGAGGTATTGCACTGGGGTGAAAAAGAAAAACTATATATCAACTCGGCTTACTATGCTGATCGTTGTATTTTTAATTTTATAGCGGAAGCAAAAAAAAGTTCTTGGTATAAAAACACTTTATTCATTTTTGTTTCAGATCACAGTCACAATTCACCAAAAAACTGGGCTTTTAATCAAAAAGAATACCGGCGCATTCCATTATTATTTTTTGGTGATGTTATTAAACCTGAATACAGAGGACTGCTAAACGATTGCATTGCATCACAAACTGATTTAGCTTCTACCCTACTGCATCAATTAAATATGGATGCTGAAAATTTTATTTACAGTAAAAATTTATTTAATCCGTATACAACACACAACGCTTACTACGCATTCGATGAAGGGTTTGGTATTGTTGCAGCAGAAGGAAGTATGGCTTGGAATGTAAAAGATAATAGGACGGAATTTGAAAAAGTTAATTCGAAAGAAGATGGCAAAAAGTTAAAACAACAAGGACAGGCGTTTTTACAGTTTTTGATGGACGAATATTTTAGGTATTGAGTCCTAAACGAAACAAAAGGGTGAATTAGATATTCTAAAATATTGCGCTGGTAAAAAATTATTTTAGTACAGCAATAAGCTACCATTTCAAAATTAATTTTTGGAAATTCAACCAAAATCTTACTTCCTACATAACAATACCAAGCATATAGCGTTTAATAATAAACAATGCATATTTATGGCGAATAGTTACTTCAAAACTAAAACTACAGAACATGAAGACGCTATCCATTTTACTAATATTAATTCTAAGAATAACCATTGTATTTGCTGATAACAATGCAACAATAAGCAATGTATACATTAACAGAGTCGAAAAAAAGAATTTGTATGTATTGCAATTAAAAAATGGCAACACATATGATTATATGCGCTACACTGATAAGCGTATATATCACGATTTTGGAGTTTTTACAATTCAACATGGAAAGATTTCCTTTAAATCGCGCAACCGTAAACATGGTTTTAATTCAGTGGGGGAAAAAGAATTTTTCTTGACCAAAAAAGGTTTATTCAAAACACGAATTGATTCCTGGACTGGGCAACATTCAACATTGAGTATTTCTAACGATGCGATGTACATGAAGAGCTGGGATTTTAATCCGATTACCGGAAAAACACCTGCAGATATTGATACAGAAAAATTAGAAATAGCTGCAGAAAATAAAAATAAAAAAATGATTGCTTTAACTAAAAAATATTTCCTAACAACAACAGCGTTTTATACTCCGGAATATAAATCGTTATTATTGAAGAGTTACTGCGGGCCTGGAAATTATAAAAAATATATTGACGGTATTGATATTCCTTGGAATATGGATACTTCCCGTACTGTATTGGTAAATGATTTCAACACAGTCATTCATGAATCAACACACACATTTAACGGTAATTCTTATTTAATTATTCCGGGAATAGAAATTCCAGTATACAAAACTTCATTTTATAAAACATGTGAATTTAAAGTAATTGTTCCGGCTGATGCCAAAAGCAAAATATTCAGATACAACGTTTACGTTGATGAAAACTCAATTGTATCATCAAACGTTCATGGAATTTACGGATTGATGGACGAGTTTTCTGCCTATGAAAATGGAACACGAGCATGTGTAATTGCAGCAAAAAATTCTTTAGCAAATGGGGATACGGTTTTAGCAAGGAATTTTTTGTTGCAAGCCCAAGCAACCTATTTTGCTTATTATGAATTCAATCTTTTTATAGCATGGTATCTGCATCATTCCAAAGTTTCACAACCAGATATTTTTAAAGAAACCATGAATAATACTAATCTTCGGGTAACTTATACGATGATTGATCAGGAATTTTCCGCAACTATTGCAGATTTTAAAAAAACCATTACAGCAGCAAAAGTAGGGAAAGACTTTTTGAATTACAATGAAAAGCAGTATGTGGTTTACACGAAAGAATTGCTAACGAAAGAGCAATCCTATTTAACCGAATATGCAGTGAAGGGTGTAACAGCTGACAATTATTTCAGATTTCTTACCGTGAAGAAGTAGGGATGTGATGAAGTGATACAGGTTGGATATTTTTTTTCAAAAGTACCTTAATCATCACTTTTCTAATAGGCAAAATCGCTAAGGAATTCAAATCGTTGAGTAAGTTTTCCGTCTTTACAAATACTTGCCCTTTCAATTAAACCATCAGGATCGTTTCCTAAAAGTGCGGGAATAACTTTTTCCATTAATTCTTTTCCAAAACTTTCTGAGGCATCACGCGGTATTTCACAAGGAAGATTATCGACCGCCATGACGGTGATGACATCGTTATCAAATGAATAATCAGTTGTTTTTTCTGTCAATGGGTTGTACCCATAAAAAGGTTCGGCAATTGAAGAAGCTTTTGTAGTGGAAGGAATTGAGCCGTTGATATCGCAGGTAACATCGGCAATAACACTGAGACGAAAATCGGGTTTTTTCATATCGCTTTTCTCAAATAATTTCGGAGCCCGCGGATCCCAGAATGAACAATGAATGAGCATATCGCAATGCGGAGTAAATTTTGCAAATGTGCTTTTAAATTTTTCAGGGTGCGCATAAAACTCTTCTCTATTCCATTGTAACCCGCTTCTCGATTCGTTGTAATCGTTTGAATGTAATTGTGTATAAACCGCTTCTCGAAAGCTGTAATTCATAAATTCGTATGGGGTAACGCGACGGGTACGGAGTAAGCCCATCATTTCAATTGCTCCGTTTGCTACGCGCCCATTTCCGGTGACAATCATTTTGATATTTGTTAAACGCACCTTGCGAAGTTCTTCACGCAACTCAACAAGATCGTGACATTCAAAAGCAGGTTTTAACTCGAATAGTGAAAAGCGTTTACCATAGGCACGAATAGCATTGAAAGCACCCACAATACCAGCAAAATATCCAAAACCGATGATGCGATTAAAATTTGGATCGGTGAGGCATTCATAATCGATCATTTGAATTTTTTGTTCGATTAATTTATGCATCAATTCTTTATTGTGTGCTTGTTTTTTTATGGTGTGTGAAAAGAATAAATATTTTTTTCCTGCTATGAATTCGGATTTTTGAACTTCTTTAATTCCAATGAGCACATCGCAATCAGAAACGTCATCTTGTAACTTTATTCCTAGTGCTGTATATTCAACATCGGCAAAACACCTCCAAGCGCTGGGCTGAACAATTAAATTAATACCAAATTCTTTTTGTAAAATGACACACTGTGCTGGAGTAAACGGAACACGTTTATCGCGGGGCATTTTTCCTTCTCTTAGTATTCCGATTTTCATGCAACAAATGTAATGACTAGCATAGCAGAAAAGTTAGTCGATTTTAATTTTGCGTGAGGGATTGCAGCAGGCTACCGTGTAGCGCGTAAAGCCCGGTCCGCCTTGGCGGACACGCCCTAGTAAGTATTCAACAATAAATTTTAAATATTGGTTTCTATTTTTGGCTTGACAAATGCACTTAATAAGGCATATATTTGTGAAATCAAATGGGCCCGACCGGTTTTGACAGCGGGTGGCTATTTGTGTAAGCATGTCGTGCGTTGTGAATATGGCACGTAAATATCAACTCTCAAACTACAACAGGCGAGTCTAACTACGCCCTTGCTGCTTAATCCTCAGGATTAATCAAGCGATGTTCCCCCGGAAGTTTCTCCCTTTAACGTCCGGACCAGGAGCACCATAAATACGGGGAGTGTGAGATGATGTTACGGCGTCGGAGCACTATTAGTAACTACGGAGAAAATTGGTCTGCAGATTAACCTGCTTTTTCCCGACAATTAATAATCGGCTACACATGTAGAAAGCATATTTAGTGCTTGTTTGGACCAGAGTTCGATTCTCTGCGGGTCCACTTAAAAAAAGGTTCAGCATATTGCTGGACCTTTTTTATTTTGTTGCCACA
>Ga0208960_1000241_pt1 | contig 31324 bp, 26 predicted proteins | sample GreLakmeON33MSRF_FD_187703 | JGI IMG/M metagenome (GOLD analysis project Ga0208960, IMG submission 187703) | Freshwater lentic microbial communities from great Laurentian Lakes, MI, USA - Great Lakes metaG ON33MSRF (SPAdes) | ecosystem: Environmental > Aquatic > Freshwater > Lake | place: Great... | reverse complement strand
AAGTGATTATGTGCCAGCGGGCGATCAGCCAGATGCAATTAATGAGTTGGTGGCAAGAATTGAACGTGGCGAAAAAGATATCGTCTTGCTTGGCGCAACCGGAACTGGAAAATCAGCAACAACAGCTTGGTTAGTAGAACGACTCCAACGGCCAACTTTAGTACTGGCACCAAATAAAACTCTAGCTGCACAATTAGCTAATGAATTTAAGGAACTCTTCCCAGAAAATGCAGTTGAATATTTTGTTTCTTACTATGACTACTACCAACCAGAAGCTTACGTGCCACAGACCGATACTTTCATCGAGAAAGATTCGTCGATAAATTCAGAAGTTGAACGCTTGCGCTACTCCGCCACACACGCGTTACTTACCCGTCGCGATGTGATCGTGGTTGCTACGGTTTCCTGCATTTATGGCCTTGGCCATCCACAAGAATATTACGAGCGTATGGTGTTACTAAAAGTGGGTGAAAATATTGAGCGCAACAAATTATTACGACAATTCGTTGATATCCAATATAAAAGAAACGATATGGCGTTTGAGCGCGGAAATTTTCGAGTGCGTGGAGATACCATCGAAATAATTCCAGTTTATGAAGAACTTGCAATTCGAATTGAAATGTTTGGCGATGAGATTGAGCGTTTAACTACATTGCATCCATTAACAGGTGAGATTATTAGCGATGTTCCGGAGATATTGATATTCCCTGCAACACATTATGCAGCTGGTCCAGAGAAAATGAAGGTAGCAATCGCAAATATCGAAGCTGAGTTAGAAATTAAGCATAACGAATTTGAAAAGCAAGGGAAACTATTAGAAGCCCAACGAATCCGGATGCGGACCACATTCGATATCGAGATGATGCAGCAATTAGGTTTCTGTTCTGGAATCGAGAATTACTCACGTTTAATTGATGGGCGAGCGGCTGGCTCTGCACCTAGTTGCTTATTGGATTATTTCCCAGAAGATTTCCTTTGCGTAATAGATGAATCACATATTACGGTGCCTCAAATTGGCGCTATGTATGAAGGAGATGCTTCTCGAAAGCGAACGCTAGTCGAGCACGGTTTTAGGTTACCGAGCGCCATGGATAACCGACCGCTTCGATGGCCAGAATTTTTAGAGCGTACGAAGCAGAAAATTTATCTCTCAGCCACGCCGGGTAAATACGAGTTAGCGAAAACTGGTGGCGAATTCGTAGAACAAGTAATCCGACCTACTGGATTGGTGGATCCGCAAATTATCATCAAACCAATCAAAGGACAGATTGATGATTTGTTAAATGAAATCAGAATTCGTGCTGAAAAAAATGAGCGAGTTCTAGTTACAACTTTAACTAAGAAAATGTCAGAAGATTTGACGGATTACTTCACAGAAGCCAACGTGCGAGTTAGGTATTTGCATTCGGAGGTAGACACTTTGCGCCGGGTTGAATTGCTCCGCGAACTTAGGCTGGGTGAGTACGATGTTTTAATTGGTATCAACTTATTACGCGAAGGTTTGGATTTACCAGAAGTCTCATTAGTTGCGATTTTAGATGCCGATAAAGAAGGATTCTTACGCTCCACAACTTCGTTAATCCAAACAATTGGTCGCGCTGCTCGAAATGTTTCGGGTGAAGTCCATATGTACGCCGATAATTTAACGGATTCAATGAAGCGTGCTATTGATGAAACTAATCGCCGCCGCGAAAAACAAGTTTCATATAACAAAGAGCGTGGTGTTGATCCACAACCACTTAGAAAACGAATTGCAGACATCACTGATTTAATTGCAAAAGAAAGTGACGATACCGATCAACTTCTTGCGGCTGGCAAAAAATCGTCGAGCGGTGGGGCAGGTGTTTACGTAAAACACTTAGTGCCGTTGCCTAAACAGGAGCTGATGAACCTCATAGAATCGCTCACTGAACAGATGCGTAATTCCGCTAGCCAACTTCATTTTGAATTGGCCGCTAGATTGCGTGATGAGATTGGTGATTTGAAGAAGGAACTTCGAAGCATGGATGACGCGGGGGTGAAATAATTGCACGATCGTTTAATTATTCGTGGTGCCCGCGAACATAATTTAAAGAATGTTTCGCTAGATCTACCTAGAAATTCGATGATAGTTTTCACAGGATTATCCGGTTCTGGAAAATCAAGTTTAGCTTTTGATACTATTTTCGCAGAAGGCCAACGTCGTTATGTGGAATCGCTCTCGGCGTATGCGCGACAATTCTTAGGACAAATGGATAAACCAGATGTGGACTTCATAGAAGGGTTATCGCCAGCAGTTTCGATCGACCAGAAGGCTACAAACCGAAACCCTCGGTCAACAGTTGGAACTATTACTGAAGTTTATGATTACTTACGTTTATTATTTGCGCGAGCTGGCCGTCCACATTGCCCAAGTTGCGGTAAAGCAATCGCGAAACAAACGCCACAGAACATAGTTGATCAAATATTAGAATTACCTCCTGAAACAAAATTCCAAGTTTTAGCGCCAATGATTCGGGCGCGCAAAGGCGAATTTGTTGACTTATTTAAAGATTTAGTTGCGCAAGGTTATTCCAGGGCACGAGTAGATGGCGCTGTAATTCAACTTACCGAGCCACCTAAATTAAAAAAGCAAGAGAAGCACACGATTGAAGTTGTGATTGATCGTTTAACTGCGAAAGCTGATTCAAAGAGCCGTTTAACGGATTCCATAGAAACTGCGCTTCGATTGGCCCAAGGTTTAGTAACCCTGGATTTTGTTGACGGCAAAGGTAAAGATAAAGAGCGCACCTTTAGTGAAAAATTAGCTTGCCATGATTGTTCACTATCTTTTGAAGAGATGGAGCCACGTTCCTTCTCATTCAATTCGCCTTTTGGCGCTTGCCCAGAATGTACTGGGATTGGCACCAAACTAGAAGTCGATCAAGATTTAGTAATTCCAGATGATTCAATTTCGATTAACGAAGGCGCCATCGCACCATGGGCATCTCGGCAAACTTCCGAATATTTCTTGCGGCTTTTGGAAGCGCTAGCAGGCGATGTGAAATTTTCCATGGATGCGCCATGGAAGAAATTATCTGAGAAAGCTAAGACCGCGATTTTGAATGGGTACGAGTATGAAGTACACGTTAAGTACAAGAACCGATATGGCAGGGTAAGAAATTACTCTACTGGCTTTGAAGGCGTGGTTTCATTTATTCAACGCAAACATGGTGAAACTGATAGCGATTACAGTCGGGAAAAGTATGAGTCTTATATGCGGCAAACGCCATGCCCAGTATGTAATGGAACTCGATTAAAACCAGAAGTTCTTGCAGTTAAATTAGGCGAGAAGTCGATCGCACAAATTTGCGAACTTTCCATTGAAGATTGTGCCAAATTCTTAAAATCTTTGAAACTTACGGCGCGCGAAAAGCAAATTGCCGAGCGCGTTCTAAAAGAAGTGCACTCCCGTCTTGGTTTTCTTTTAGATGTTGGTCTCGATTATTTATCGCTAGATCGCCCAGCCGCAACGCTTTCTGGCGGAGAAGCTCAACGCATCAGGTTGGCTACTCAGATTGGTTCGGGACTAACTGGCGTGCTTTATGTTTTAGATGAACCGAGCATCGGGTTACATCAACGCGATAACCGACGATTGATTGAAACGCTAACGCATTTACGTGATATCGGAAACACTTTAATTGTTGTAGAACACGATGAGGACACCATCCGTACTGCCGATTGGATTGTTGATATCGGTCCCGGCGCCGGTGAACACGGCGGCGAAATCGTCGTTTCTGGAAGTTACGAAGATTTAATTAACTCAAAAACCTCGGTTACTGGCGCGTATATTTCGGGTAAGCGCAAAATTGAGATACCTAAAAAGCGTCGCCTGATAGATCCAAAGAAATCCGTAGTTGTGAAGGAAGCGTACGAAAATAATTTAAAGAATATTACGGTTTCATTTCCACTCGGCACTTTCGTCGCTGTTACTGGCGTAAGCGGTTCTGGTAAATCAACTTTAGTAAATGACATTCTGTACACGGTATTAGCTAACAAATTAAATGGTGCTCGCCAAGTTCCTGGTCGCCATCGCACCATTACTGGCATAGATCTTCTTGACAAAGTTGTGCATGTTGATCAATCTCCAATTGGTAGAACTCCAAGATCTAACCCGGCTACCTACACTGGTGTATTCGACAAAGTTCGCGCGCTATTTGCTGAGACAACTGAAGCAAAAGTTCGAGGCTACCAACAAGGGCGATTCTCGTTTAACGTTAAAGGCGGGCGGTGTGAAAACTGTTCTGGTGATGGCACCATCACTATTGAAATGAATTTCTTACCCGATGTCTATGTACCGTGTGAAATTTGTCATGGTGCGCGATATAACCGAGAGACTTTAGAAGTACATTACAAAGGTAAAACGATCGCTGAAATTCTTGATATGTCGATCGAAGCTGCGGTTACATTTTTTGAATCAATCCCAGCAATTCATCGCTATTTGAAAACTATGATGGACGTTGGGCTTGGTTATGTACGACTTGGCCAATCAGCACCAACTCTCTCAGGTGGCGAAGCCCAACGCGTTAAATTATCAACTGAATTGCAACGCCGTTCTACTGGTAGAACTATTTATGTTCTAGACGAACCTACGACGGGTTTACATTTTGAAGATGTCAATAAACTTTTGCATGTTTTACAGAGGCTAGTAGATACCGGCAACACTGTAATTGTGATTGAGCATAATCTCGACGTAATTAAATCCGCAGACTGGGTTATAGATATGGGTCCAGAAGGTGGCAATAAGGGCGGCACAATTATCGCGGAAGGAACTCCCGAAGCTGTGGCGAAAAACAAAGCGAGTTATACCGGCAAATATTTAGCGGAGATTTTAAAGAAGTAGTCATGGCTGACCCACAAAGTTATCGGCCGAAAGATATTCCAGATTCGCCCGGCGTATATCGATTCTTCAATGAGAAAGATGTAGTTATTTATGTCGGTAAAGCAATCTCGCTAAAGTCCCGACTCAACTCTTATTTTCAAAATAACCTCGCCGAAAAAACTAGAAAGATGGTTAACGCTGCGGTCCGGGTGGATTGGACCTTAGTAAATACGGAAGTAGAAGCGCTCCAACTTGAATTCAGTTGGATTAAAGAAGAAAACCCGCATTTCAATGTGCAATTCAAAGACGATAAGTCTTACCCGTTCTTGGCAGTTTCTATCAAAGATGAATTTCCAAGAATTTATATAACGCGGTCACAGAAGCAAAAGGGGGTAAAACATATTGGTCCATTCGCGCATGCTTGGGCACTTCGCAGTACTTATGAAGTTTTATTAAAATTATTTCCAGTTCGTTCTTGCACTGAAAGCAATTTTCTACGAGCCCAGAAATCAAATCGCCAGTGTTTACTTGGCGATATTGGAAAGTGTGCAGCTCCATGCGTTGGTTGGGTGACCCCGGAAGAGCACCACGAAATTGCCAAGAACTTAATTAAATTTTTAGATTCAAATCCAGAGAGCGTGACTGAGAAGTTAACTGACGAGATGCTCACTGCTTCAGCAGCGGAACAATTCGAAAAAGCTGCCAAGCTCCGCGACCAACTGCAAGCGCTGACCAAAGCGCAAGAATCAACTGATGCAGCGCTCTCCGAAGAAATTACTGCAGATTTCATCGCAATGCACGAAGATATAACGCACGCCGCATTCTCAATATTTATCGTGCGCCACGGTCGAATCACCGGTTCGCGGTCTTGGGTTGTTGATCTACAAGAAGTTCCAGAGGGTGATTCCGTAATGGATGCTGCGTTACCTAAGATCTATCATGATTTTGAGGTTCCGCGTGAGATATTGATCAATCAACCAATCACTTCCGAAGCCGGTGTTATTGAATGGCTTTCGCAAAAACATGGGAATTCGGTAGAAGTTAAAGTGCCACAACGTGGTGAGAAATTCGAATTACTTCAAACAGTTAAGCGCAATGCCAATCAAGCGCTAATTCAATTTTTAAGTAAGCGCGCAAACGATGCTGGCGTTTCTGGCCGAGCCCTCGAAGAGATTGCTACCGCTTTAGATCTAGCAGAACTTCCATTACGCATCGAATGTTTCGATATTTCGAACATTCAAGGAACTTCAGTAGTGGCTTCAATGGTGGTATTTGAAGATGGTCAATCTAAAAAGAGTGAGTATCGCCGATTCTCAATCGATGATGAAGCTGGATTTGATGACACCCGCGCCATGCACCACGTGATTACAAGAAGATTTAAAAGATATCTTGCCGAAAAAGATCTTGATTTAACTGAACTAGAGATGAGCGGTGCTAATCGACCAAAGTTTGCCTACCCACCTCAATTAATAATTGTTGATGGCGGCGTAGGGCAAGTAAATGCAGCGGCCCGAGCACTCTCTGAATTGGGAATCACCGATATCGCGCTCTGCGGCTTAGCAAAAAGACTTGAGGAAGTTTGGCTTCCTGAAGTAAAGACTCCAGTTATCTTTCCACGCCATAGCGAAGCGCTCTATCTTTTCCAACGAATTCGCGATGAGGCACATAGATTCGCAATTACGTTCCATAGATCTAAACGATCTAAGTTGATGCTCGAATCTTTATTGGATGAGATTCCAACGTTGGGTACTGCGCGAATTTCTGCGTTGCTCGAACACTTCGGGTCAGTATCAGCAATCCGCAAAGCGAATGAATCGCAAATTTCTCAAATACCAGGAATCGGGGAGAAGATTGCGAAAATTATTGTGGATTTCTTAGCTCAGCAAAGCGCACCCGAGAATGTAAATACCAGTACCGGTGAAATTACTTAGGATGCTTGACAGGTATAGCAAGATATTGGGCATGGGGGGATCTCGATGAATCGCGAGTTGGTAGTAATAACCGGCATGAGTGGTGCTGGCCGCTCGACGATTGCACACGCCATGGAAGATGCCGGCTGGTATGTAATTGATAATTTGCCGCCATCACTCTTAGCAAACCTTTTTGATTTAACCGAGAAAACTGTTGAATCTATTGCAGTAGTAGTCGATGTTCGTGGCCGACAATTTTTCGATGATCTAAATAGATCGTTAGCAGAGTTAGTTGAAAAAGGGATATCACGTCGAATTTTATTTGTTGATGCCTCTGATGATGTGCTAGTTCGACGTTTTGAATCAACTCGGCGTCCGCATCCTCTCCAAGGCAATGATCGAATTGTTGATGGAATAGCAAAAGAGCGCGAAAAATTACGAGAATTAAGATCTGGTGCAGATTTAATTATTGATAGTACTGATTTGAATATTCACCAGTTGGAGAAGAAGACGGAAGAGCTTTTCCATAAGGAGGGGAGCGCAGATTTAAAAGTTAATGTGCTTTCATTTGGATATAAATACGGAATTCCAGTTGATGCTGATTTAGTGATGGATTGTCGTTTCATCCCGAATCCTCATTGGATTCCAGAATTGCGGCCATTGAACGGAACTGATGCACCAGTTCGTGAGAAAGTTTTAGCGGCCGAAAATGTAAGTGATTTTCTGGATCGTTATATTGCCTTATTTGAAACCATTGCAGATGGGTATATTCGCGAAGGTAAGAAATTCATAACACTTGCCGTGGGATGTACTGGTGGAAAACATCGAAGCGTTGCGATTGCAGATGAGTTAGATCGTAGATTGCAAAAGGTTATATTGCCGCGGGGCCAAGAGATTTCAACACAAGCAATTCATCGAGACTTGGGACGTGAACGGTAGCCGTGTTGTTAAATCCAGATTTGAAAGTTGTGGCGCTAGGTGGTGGCCATGGACTTGCAGCAACGTTGACTTCGCTTCGTCGCATTACTGCGCAATTAACTGCGATTGTTACCGTTGCGGATAATGGTGGATCTAGCGGACGGTTGCGCGAAGAATTTAATACGTTGCCGCCAGGTGATTTGCGAATGGCGTTAGCTGCGTTATGTGCAGATGATGAGTGGGGCAAAAGTTGGGCCGAGATAATGCAGTATCGATTTACATCCACTGGGGCGATGAACGGACATGCGGTCGGAAACTTACTTTTGGCTGCGCTTTGGGATAAAGATGGCGATCCGGTCCAAGGAATAGATCGGGTGGCTTCGTTATTGAAAGTAGTTGGTCGAGTGCTTCCGATGGCAATTGAACCGTTAGATATTGAAGGCACATTTCAATCATCAGTTGGTAGAACAATTACTCGAGGGCAGAAAGAAGTTGCGATCGCTAAAGGTAAATTAGAATCATTGCGGTTAATCCCAGAGAATGCGACGGCGACTCCGGAAGGGCTGGCAGCTATCGCAAGTGCGGATTGGATTACATTCGGACCAGGATCTTGGTTTTCTAGTGTTCTACCACACTTTTTAATCAAGCAACAGATTGAAGCGATCATGAGTTCTAAAGCGAAAAAATTAGTTATATTGAATTTGGATGCAGCGCCATCGATGCGCGGTGATGAGTTTGCCGGAAGTTCACCTGCAGAACATTTATCAATATTGCAGAAATTTGCACCGGATTTTCACTGTGATATTGCGCTAGTTGATATATCGGTTGCGCTAGATAAAGGGTCAATGGCAGCCGCGGTTTCTGCAATTGGGGGTGAATTAGTTGTGGCGGATATCGCATCTGTGGGAAGTGTGCATCACGATCCCAGAAAATTGGGTCCCGTAATCAGCCACATTTTCGCGCGATAGATGCTTGGATACGGGCAGGACTAAAGGAGTAAATACATGGCAATGACAGCATCGGTAAAAGATGAGTTAAGTCGTCTCTCGATTACCAAACCTTGCTGCCGCAAAGCAGAGGTCTCATCAGTTTTAAGATTTGCTGGTGGATTACATCTAACTTCCGGAAAAATAATGGTGGAAGTAGAACTTGATACCGCGCAGAGTGCGCGGAGATTACGTAAAGATATTGCTGATATTTATGGACACGAAAGTGATTTAGCTGTTATTAGCGCTGGTGGTCTGCGCAAAGGAAGTAGATACGTAGTTCGTGTTCTTAAAGATGGTGATGCGCTGGCTAGACAGACCGGTTTAGTAGATAGCAACGGTCGCCCAGTTCGAGGTTTGCCGCCACAAGTTGTATCGGCTGCGCTATGTGATGCTGAAGCAGCTTGGCGTGGTGCGTTCTTGGCGCATGGTTCATTGACCGAACCAGGAAGATCTTCCGCTCTTGAAATCACTTGTCCCGGCCCAGAGGCAGCGCTGGCGCTAGTCGGATCAGCGCGTCGGTTAGGTATCGTGGCAAAGGCAAGAGAAGTACGTGGCGTTGATCGAGTAGTAATTAGAGATGGCGATGCCATCGGAGTTTTACTAACTCGACTAGGAGCACATGAGAGCGTGTTGGCTTGGGAAGAGCGGAGAATGCGTCGCGAAGTTCGTGCGACTGCGAATCGATTAGCGAACTTTGATGATGCGAACCTACGTCGTTCTGCTAGAGCAGCGGTTGCGGCATCAGCACGGGTACAACGCGCCATGGAGATTTTAAGCGCAGATATTCCAGATCATTTGCGTGAGGCTGGCGAACTTCGAATTCAACATGGCCAAGCGAGCTTGGAAGAACTTGGATCACTTGCATCGCCACCTATGACTAAGGATGCAATTGCTGGTCGGATTCGTAGATTGTTGGCGATGGCCGATAAACGAGCACAAGATTTAGGGATTCCCGATACCGAGGCAGGGCTATCACCCGATTTATTGGGGTGATGCGCGCAAGGTCGACTGTTAAGATTGGCTATTCCCAGAAAGTCGTGGTCTTTTAAATAATTAAGTTGAATTAATTTTCGTTCCAGCTAATGGGAACTTACGAAGTGGAGTCATTGTGGTCAAAGTCGGGATCAATGGATTCGGTCGAATTGGTAGAAACTTCTTCAGAGCAGCGCTCGCTCCAACTTCAAATATTGAAATTGTGGGTATTAACGATCTGACCGATAACGCAACTTTGGCACACCTTTTGAAGTATGACTCAATCCTTGGTCGACTCGGCCTACCAGTAACTTTTACCGATGACACCATCACGGTTGGTGGAAAAACAATTAAGATTTTTGCAGAACGTGATCCAGCGCTACTTCCTTGGGCTGCAGTTGGGGCTGAAGTGGTTCTCGAATCGACTGGCCATTTCACTAAAGCTGCCGATGCTAAGAAACATATAACAGCGGGAGCAAAGAAAGTGATTATCTCAGCGCCTGCAACTGACGAAGACATCACCATCGTAATGGGAGTAAATCACACGCAATATGACGGCGCCAAACATCACATAATTTCCAACGCTTCTTGCACAACTAACTGTTTAGCGCCGATGGCTAAAGTTATTAACGATACCTTCGGAATCGTCCGCGGATTTATGACCACGGTGCACGCTTATACAAATGACCAAGTCATTTTGGATTTCCCGCACAAAGACCTACGTAGAAGTCGGGCGGCTGCAACAAATATCATTCCAACTTCTACTGGCGCTGCAAAAGCAATTTCGCTAGTTCTGCCAGAGTTAAAGGGCAAGCTAGATGGATACGCGCTTCGAGTTCCAGTTCCAACAGGTTCAATTACAGATTTAACTTTGGAACTTTCCCGCGAAGTAACTGTGGCAGAAATTAATGCTGCCATCAAAGCTGCTTCCGAAACTACGCTTAAAGGCATCTTGCTCTACACCGAGGACCCAATTGTTTCATCGGATATTGTTACAGACCCACACTCTTGCATTTTTGATGCTGGCATAACTAAAGCAAATGGCACAACTGTGAAAGTTGCTGGTTGGTATGACAATGAATGGGGTTACTCAAATCGATTAGTTGATCTAATCGGTTATGTAGGTAAATCGCTCTAATGTCTATCCCGAACCTCGCCTCTCTTGATGTAAAGGGGAAGCGAGTATTTCTGCGTTGTGATTTAAATGTTCCGTTAAAAGATGGTGCTATAACTGATGATGGCAGAATTAGAGCTTCGCTTCCTACAATTAACGCACTTCTTGAAAGTGGCGCATCGATTGTTATTTGTGCACACCTTGGTCGCCCTAAAGGGGAGCGCAAGCCAGAGCTATCTCTAGCTCCGGTTTCTATTCGGTTATCTGAACTTTTAAATCGAGAAGTTGTATTTGCAACGGATGTGGTTGGCGAATCGGCTAGAGCAGCAGTTGCTTCATTAGATTCTGGCGATGTAGTTCTACTTGAAAACATTCGTTACGAAGCCGCTGAAACAAGTAAGGATGAGAGCGAGCGTTTTGCGCTAGCTATGAAACTAGCGAGCTATGCCGATGCATATGTGGGGGATGGGTTCGGAGCCGTTCATAGAAAACACGCTTCCGTTTTTGAAACCGCGAAATTACTGCCTCGCGCTGCCGGTAAATTGATTTCAGCTGAAGTTGAAGTATTGCAGAGATTAACAATGGACCCGGTTCGCCCATACGGAGTAATACTAGGCGGCGCAAAAGTTTCCGACAAAATTGGCGTGATCTCGAACTTGCTAGAGAAAGTAGATGTTTTGGCAATAGGTGGTGGAATGCTCTTTACTTTTCTAGCAGCGCAAGGAAAAGAAATTGGTAAATCACTTGTTGAATTGGAATCTATCCCTACTGTGAAAGCGTTATTAAATCGTGCCACCGAATTAGGTGTAGAAATTTTATTGCCAACCGATATTGTAGTTGCTCCAGCTTTTGCAAACGAATTACCTACAGTTGTTTCTGCTGATGCAATTCCAGTGCATCAAATAGGTTTAGATATTGGTCCGGATTCATCAAAGAAATTCGCCGAAGCCATAAGAAAGTGTCATACCGTTTTTTGGAATGGCCCTATGGGAGTTTTTGAATTCTCCAATTTTGCAGCAGGTACTAAAGCAATTGCAGAAGCACTCACAGAAGTAGATGGTTTGGCTGTTGTAGGTGGGGGAGATTCCGCTGCGGCAGTGCGCGCCCTTGGGTTTACTGATTCACAATTCGGTTATATTTCGACCGGTGGCGGCGCTTCTCTTGAATATCTCGAGGGCAAAGAGTTGCCAGGTTTAACCGCGTTACAGTCTTAAATTGAAACGTAAAACTTAGAGGAGCCAATAGTGCGTAAGCCGTTAGTTGCTGGTAACTGGAAGATGAATCTCAATCACCTTGAAGCGATTGCGGTAACCCAAAAATTAGCTTATTCAATTGATGATAAAGATTATGCCGCGGTTGATATCACAATAATTCCACCGTTTACCGATATTCGTTCGATTCAAACTTTGGTTGATGGTGATCGCTTAAAACTAACTTATGGCGCACAAGATCTTTCACCCGATTCATCCGGTGCTTTTACTGGCGATATCTCGGGTTCCATGCTTAAGAAATTGGGTTGTACCTATGTTTTGGTTGGCCATTCCGAGCGGCGTGCAATTCATAAAGAGGGCGATGAATTGCTCAACAAGAAAGTGAAAGCTGCGCTTGCTAATGAATTAACGCCTATTTTCTGCATCGGCGAAGAATTGTCGATCCGCGAAGAAGGTTCTCATATACAACATGTTTTAAATCAAATCCGAATCGGTTTACGCGGTTTTCACAAACCAGATCTAAAAAAGATTGTTTTTGCATATGAACCAATCTGGGCAATCGGTACTGGGAAAACTGCAACCCCGGAAGATGCACAAGAAGTATGTAGCGCTATCCGTGAGGATCTTAAGAAATTTGGTAGCGATGAAATTGCGGAGAATGCAAAAATCCTTTACGGTGGTTCCGTTAAATCCGCAAATATCGTCGATATTATGAAACAACCTGACGTGGATGGCGTTTTGGTAGGCGGAGCGAGCCTCGATCCCGAAGAATTCGCCCGCATTTCGAAGTTTCATCGCGTCCTCTAGCGCGGTATCCTTACGCCTTGGAAATGTCCGTTACAGCTAAATAAAGTTTGTAGTTTTAAACTTGTTAGGGGTTCTTAGGTGAAGCTAGCGCTCTCGCTCCTTTTAATTATTACCAGCGTTTTAATGATTCTGCTTGTGCTTTTACATAAAGGTAAAGGTTCCGGACTCTCAGATTTATTTGGTGGCGGAATTTCTTCGACATATGGCGGATCATCTGTAGTCGAGCGCAATCTGGATCGGATCACAATTGTGGTTGGCGGTCTTTGGTTTGCAAGTGTTGTCGCACTAAGTTTGTTATTAAAGAGTCAATTTTCTTAACAGTTAGAAAGGGAAATCATGGCCGGTGGTAGCGCAATACGTGGATCTAGAGTTGGCGCGGGTCCAATGGGAGAAGCCGAACGCGGCGAGGCGATCGCACGTTTTCGAGTTTCTTATTGGTGCTTAAACGGACATGAAACCAAACCTTCGTTTGCTGAAGATGGCACTGTCGTTATTCCTGATCAATGGGATTGTCCGCGTTGCGGATTCCCTGCAGGTCGCGATAAGAGCAACCCACCAAGCCCAGTAGTCAATACTCCCTACAAAACTCATCTTGCATATGTAAAAGAACGTAGAACTGAAGCAGAAGCGCAGAAAATTCTAGAAGATGCGCTTCGCAATCTACGTGGTGATGACGAGGAATAAAGTAGGGTAGACTTCACCTGCATCGCATTCGTGGTGTAGTTTTATTCATACGAGCGTCACATACGCTCTCTTGCGAGTCTTAGCTACCAATCTTTACGAGACGCGCTTGTTGTCTCGATTGGTGTTTACATGTCATTTCTTAAATTGGGCGTTAACGCTGCGCTCGTACGTACTCTTACTCAAAACGGTATAACGGAACCGTTTCCAATCCAATCTGCATCGATTCCTGATGCAATCTCTGGTCGCGACATTTTAGGTCGAGGCCAAACTGGATCTGGCAAAACTTTAGCTTTTGGACTTGCGCTACTAACTCGGCTTGCTGATCGCAAAGCTGCTCCGAATAAACCGTTAGCGTTAATTCTCTCGCCAACCCGCGAACTCGCAATGCAAATCACCGATGTAATCGGAGACTTAGCGCCAGTAGTTGGTTTGAACGCTCAAGTAGTTGCAGGTGGACTTTCGTATCAGAAGCAGCAACAAGCGCTCCGCCGTGGCGTAGCAATCGTGGTTGCAACCCCAGGTCGTTTAATGGATTTAATGGAGCGGAAAGATGTAATTCTCTCTGATATTGAAATTACAGTTCTAGATGAAGCTGACCAAATGGCTGATATGGGTTTCTTGCCTTCGGTTCGCGAAATCCTAAACAAAACTAAAGTAGATGGTCAACGAATGCTCTTCAGCGCAACGTTAGATCGAGACGTAGATTCCTTAGTTAGAAAATATCTAAAAGACCCAGCTACGCACTCAGTCCAAAACGAAACCGCATTGGTTACGAAAATGAGCCATCACGTTTTGGTTCATGAAGCTAACCACAAAGATGAAATTACTTCACAAATTGCAGCAAGAGATGGTCGAACCATTTTCTTCGTGCGGACTAAGCGTGGCGCAGATAAATTAACAGAGAAACTATTACGCGCTGGTGTAAAAGTTGGCGCGCTACATGGTGGAAAGACGCAAGCCGTACGGACTCGAACCCTAGAACATTTCAAAACTGGTAAGACTTTAGCGCTGGTAGCAACTGATGTTGCAGCTCGCGGCATTCACGTCGATGATGTTTCTTTGGTGGTGCATGTTGATGCGCCGGCAGACCATAAAGATTATTTACACCGCGCGGGACGTACTGCACGGGCTGGCGAAAAAGGAACGGTAGTTTCACTTGTGACCATGTCGCAACGTGGTGAGTTAAAGCGAATTACTGAAAAAGCCGGGATTCGCCCAACCACAACTTCAGTCTTGCCTGGTGATAGCGAACTAATAAAAATTACTGGTTCTCGTAAACCTAGCGGCGTACCGATCGTAACTACAGTTACAAAAAGCGATTCAGTAGAGCCTAAATTTCCAAAACGCAATCGCCCTTCTAAAGCGCGTCGAACCTCAAACGCACGGAATTCATCAGGTCGGAGCGAAACATCTCGTTCTACCACGCCACGGAGCGAAGGCTCCCGCAGCAATTCTGGACCAAGAAAATTTGGCTCAGATCGTGGCGCAGCTGGAAAACCAAAGAGTCGTACTGTTGAACGTAGACGGGCTCGTTAAAGCGATTTAATTATTGCAAGTAATTGCGAAATCCCGTTCGTTCGATCACGTAAGTGAATTCGAAGGAGCGGGAATTTTCGTTTTTGAAGGGCTTCACCGTCGCCGAGCGCTTGCGCCATAATTAGAGTTTCAAATCCGTAACCTTGGTTTGGGATGGCGATATCTCTAGCGCAATTACCAGTTATTTGTATGAATGAGCCAACTTGTGGGCCACCTTTATGAAACTGCCCGGTCGAATGTAAAAATCTAGGTCCCCAACCAAAAGTGGTTGGCTTCTCAGATTTCACTGCAATAAGTTCTCGAATTTCTGAAATCTCATGGTCCGAAACCCGATTTAAATAGGCCATGATGGCGATGTAACCAGCTCGACTAATTGCTTCCGTCAAGTATTGTGCAACCGAGTCAAACTTTTTATCGGAATAGATTTCAATCGATTCGTTTGCAAATGCAGGCGCAGGAGTTTCCACTTTGCCATCGATCCATCTTGTTAGGAGCGCTCCAGTTTGATTTTTAGCTTCAGTCACGTTTGGTTGGTTAAAAGGATCAACTTTTAACGCCACACAAAGCAGCGCCGTGACCCACTCCCAAAAAATGAATTGAGATCCAAGAGTGCCAGTAACCGATAGCGGACCAGCACCGTTAAAAGTAATTACTGGATGAGATCCACCAATTGCAGAAGTAGGCGAACTTATAACTATTGGCAGTACGCCTTTCCCATTTTTTCCAGTTGATTCAGCGATAAGTTGTTCGATCCAATCGCTGATGCCTGGCAGCGCGCTATCGCTATCTAGAAGTGCGGTGAAACCATAAGTGGGTTGGGCAAGCAGATAAGCCATTTGCAAAACAGGTGAATTACTCTCCAGAAATTTTTCCGCAGCCTCGAACGCATCATCTAATAAAACCGAAACATCAACGCCGATAAGAGCAGCTGGAGCTAGACCGAATGCCGAGAGCGCGCTAAATCTGCCACCAACATTTGGATCGGCGTTAATTATTCGTAAACCTGCAGTCCGTGCCGAAAGTTCAAGCGGTGACCCAGGGTCAGTAATTATCAGCATATGTTCGGATGAGTCCAGGCCCGCCATTTCAAACTCACTTTTAAAAAGCGCGAGCTGTGCGGCAGTTTCTATAGTGGAACCAGATTTGGATCCGACTATTACGATGCTGTTAACTAAATCAGTTTTCAATGCCAACGAAATCTGTTCTGGGTCAGTGGTATCAATTACGGTTAATTCTTTATGGAAAGTTTTGCTAATTACTTCAGGAGCCAGAGATGAACCACCCATACCACAGAGCAATACTTTGGTTAATTTTTTCTCTCGAGCCCACGCGGTAAGCGCATCTAGTTGGGGGAGTAATTCCCGTGATGAAACCGGCAGCTCCAACCAATTCATTCGGATTTTGGCTTCTGCTGCAGCAGATTCGCCCCAGAGATTTTCATCTTTATTTGCTAATTTTTTAGCAGCATCAATTAACTCCAAATAGAGTTTAGAGTTTTGATCAACTTGTGAAAGCGCAGTACCTGAAATCGAGATGCCGATTACGTTGCTCAATTGCTTGCTACTTTCGTAACGGTTTCGATTAATTCAATCCAAGGCGATACAAATTTATCGATTCCTTCTAGTTCCAATTTAATTGCTACATCTTGTAGTGAAACTCCAGTTGCCGCTAGCGCGGCTAAGTCTGCAATCGCGCTATCGAAATTCGGGGTGAGCGCATCACCGCGAGCAATGCCGTGATCTTTTACGGCATCAAGTGTTCCTTGTGGCATCGTGTTGACTGTATCTGGTCCCGTAAGTTCGGTTACATATCTAGTGTCGTCATAAGACTTATCTTTAACCCCAGTTGATGCCCAGAGTGGTCGCTGGATATGAGCACCATTTTCAGCCAATATTTTCCAGCGAGCGGTAGTTTTTAAAGTCTTAAATTCCTGATAGGCCAACCTGGCATTAGCAATCGCAGTTTTCCCGAGAAGTGCAGTAGCAGCTTCGGTGCCAAGGGCTTTTAGTTGGGCATCAACTTCGGAGTCAACCCGGCTTATGAAAAAAGAAGCCACGGAATGAATTTCAGTTATGGACTTACCGTGAGAAAGACGTTGCTCGAGTCCTGCCATAAATGCTTCTAGCACTGCTTTATATCGTTCAACTGAGAAAATAATAGTTACATTTACACTGATCCCGTCGGCAATCAAGGCGGTAATTGCTGGCAAACCTTCGATGGTTGCGGGAACTTTGATTAATAAATTAGGACGGTTAACTATTTTCCAGAGAGCTCTACCTTGAGTGATTGTATTTTCAGTATCGCGCGCCAACCTTGGGTCTACTTCAATACTTACTCGACCATCTATGCCATTGCTTTTTTCATGGATCCTAGTAAAAAGATCGCAAGCATTTCGCACGTCATCAGTTGTTAATTTAGTGATGATTGATTCAACATCTTCACCGGCTTTCGCTAGCGCTTTGATTTCACCGGAGTAGAGGTCAGATTTGCTGATTGCTTGCGAAAAAATGATCGGATTAGTCGTTACTCCGGTTACATATTCGTGTTTAATTAAGAAACTTAATGAAATGGCGTTTGGGGCTTCGATCAGCCGTTCTCGAGAAAGATCATCAAGCCAAATCGATGTGCCGGTCGCAACAACATCGCCTAATCGGGCTGACATTTAACGATTCTTTACGCTCTTGAGCGCGCGGTGTGCAGCATCAACGACTGCAGCAGTAGTGAATCCAAATTCTTTAAAAAGAGTTTTAGCCGATGCGGAGGCACCGAAGTGCTCGAGTGAAACTGTTTCACCACAATCTCCAATTAGTTCGCGCCAACCTAACGCAATTCCAGCCTCGATACTGACACGCGCTAGAACTTTTGGCAGTAATACTGAATCCCGATAACTCCGTGGTTGTTCGGCAAACCATTCCAAGGAAGGTGCACTCACTACCCGGGTTGCGATTCCTTGTTGAGTTAGCGCTTTTTGGCTATCTAGAGCAAGTGCAACTTCAGAACCGGTTGCAATCAAAATTACATCTGGCGTGTTGTCGCAATCACTTAAGACGTAAGCGCCGTTACCAACTTGCGACGCTGGTGCCATCTTGGTGCGATCAAATACTGGGAGGTTTTGGCGAGATAACAAAATTCCAGTTGGTTTCTTGCGACGAATAATTTCTTTCCACGCATGTACAACTTCGTTGGCATCTGCTGGCCGCACCACAGTTAATCCAGGGATCGCGCGCAGTGAAGCGATATGTTCGACCGGTTGATGCGTCGGGCCGTCTTCGCCTAACCCAATTGAATCGTGGCTCCAAACATATGTGACTGGTAACTGCATCAGCGCTGAAAGCCGAACCGCACCACGCATGTAATCACTGAATACCAAGAAGGTGCCACCAAAAGTTTTCGTTAACCCATGAAGTGCGATGCCATTCATGATTGAACCCATAGCGTGCTCACGAATTCCGTAGTGAATAATTCGACCGTAGGGGTTTGCGTTCTTGAGCCCGCTAGTTAACGGCAAGAAAGATCCACCACCTTCAATAGTGGTGTTATTGCTCTCAGCAAGGTCTGCTGAACCGCCCCAAAATTCTGGGAGCGTGCTTGCCAGCGCTTGGATAGTCTCGCCCGATGCTTTTCTAGTTGCAATTTCTTTTTCAATTGCAAAAGTTGGGAGAGTGTCTTCCCAATTCACGGGCAATTCTTTTAACTGTAGCCGTTGTAATAAGTTTGCGCGTTCTTGATTATTCTTCCGCCAGAGATCAAAATCTTTCTGCCATTCCGCTTTTAGAGCAGCGCCGCGGGTTTTAACAGCTCGGACATGGCTTTCAACTTCGCTTGGGAAGTAAAAGTCAACTTCAGGGTCTAAACCTAAAACTTTTTTAGTGGCAGCAACTTCTTCTGCTCCCAACGCGGAGCCATGGCTCTTAGCAGTATTTTGCAATGCCGGAGCGGGCCATGCAATTACCGTTTTCAATCTAATCAAAGTTGGCTTTTCTTCTTCGGAAACTGCACCATCCATTGCTTTCTCTAACGCATCTCGATCAACATCGCCATTGCTCATTGTTGCTACTTCAATCACGTTCCAGCCGTAAGATTTGTAGCGCATTGAAACATCTTCATTGAAAGCTAAGTGAGTGTCGCCCTCAATCGAAATCCGATTATCGTCATAAATTACTTTAAGGTTTCCAAGTTTTTGTACCCCTGCAAGTGAGGAAGCTTCGGCGCTAACACCTTCTTGGAGATCTCCATCGGAACAAATAACCCAGATATTGTGATCAAAGGGACTAACTCCGGAATTTTCTGAATCGAATAAACCGCGTTCATATCGAGCGGCCATCGCCATACCAACACCATTTGCAACACCTTGGCCTAGCGGTCCGGTCGTTGTCTCGACTCCGGCAGTATGTCCATATTCGGGATGGCCAGGTGTTAACGATCCCCAAGTGCGGAAATTTTTTAGATCATTAAGTTCTACACCGTAACCACTGAATAACAATTGAATATAAAGGGTTAACGATGAATGGCCACAAGAGAGAATAAATCGATCGCGACCTAACCAATTTGGATCACTTGGATCATGCTTTAAGAACCTTTGAAAAAGGGTATATGCAACGGGAGCGAGCGCCATTGCGGTACCAGGATGACCATTCCCGACCATTTGTACGGCATCCATAGCTAGCGCCCGAGCTACTTTGACCGCTTCATCATCAACGCTATTCCATGGAACTCTATTTAATGGCACGGTCATCGCGAGAATACCTTTCCAGTAATGGCTAGATTCCAAGCAGAAATCCAAACTAGCGTAGCCCCTAATAGGTGAAAGCCAACCAAGACAATTGGCACTCCGTTGAAGTACTGCACATATCCGATTAAACCTTGAGCAAGTGAAACCGTTAATAGTAATAAAACTTTTCGGCCAAAATTACGTTGTACTTCTGTACCTTCACTCATTCGTACTGTGAAAAAAAGAGCGATAGTGAGCAGAACAAATATAATTACGACCTCAGCATGAATCCGTGATATTAATTCTGGATCAAAATCAAACCGTTTAGCTTGCGCATCTCCGGCATGCGGCCCAGTTCCAGTCACAATCGTTCCAAGTGCAATAACTAAAACGCTAAGCGCAACGACAGCCTGCGCTAATTTCTTCGTAGTGGAACGTAATTGAATTTTAAGATCTTTACCCAATGCTCGTTGTCGTAATGAAAGCGCACCAGCTATTAATACAATTGAAAGTAAGAAGTGGCCAGCAACTGGAATTGGATTTAAATCAGTCAGCACGGTGATGCCACCCAATACTCCTTGACCAAAAATGCCAGCGATTTGACCGAGCGCTAGCCACCGTAATTCTTTTGCTCGGTGTCTAATCACGATAACAATTACGGCTAACGCTGCAAGAAGTAGCGCAAAAGTTAGAAGGCGATTTCCGAACTCAATCCAGGAATGGAACTTGCCTTCAATTTGATCAGGTAGTGGAGTAATTGAACCCGGTGTGCACTCTGGCCAAGTTGGGCACCCAAGGCCCGAACCAGTTAAACGAACTGCGCCGCCAGTAACGACGATCGCTGCTTGAAATAAGACCAAAAGGCTTAGAAAGAAACGTTCAATTCGGGACATACCCGAACCTTATTGTGGACACGGCCTTGAAGAGCTGAGATTGGATTGGCGGTTTAGGGCGAATTACGCAACACTACTGTTGTGAAAAAGACCTCCACTCAGACGCTGCCAAGCGAAGATCTAAAAACCCGAGATCGGTTAGCCCGGGCAATTTTAGAAGCTGGCCCTTCGACCGCGGTAGCGCTGGCGGAGCGATTGCATATAACGCCGGCTGGGGTCCGCCGCCATCTTGATGCTTTAGTAAAAGATGGATTGTTAGTAGCGCGGGAACCATATCAACACAGTTTAAACACCAGGGGACGTGGTCGCCCATCAAAAGTTTTCGTGGTGACTGAAATTGGCCGCGAAGAATTTGAACATTCTTATGACGATCTCGCCGTCTTAGCGATTAAATATATGAACTCCGAATCTGGCGCAGCGATGGTCGCGGGTTTTGCGAATGCGCGCGCTGAAGATCTGGAACGAAAAGCGATACCTTTTATGGCTAAAGCCAAGACCGACGCTGCAAAAATTACAGCACTTGCCGAATTTCTTAGCAGTGAAGGTTTTGCCGCCAATATTCACGATCAAGGCATTGGCCAAGAACTTTGCCAACACCATTGTCCGATTGCACACGTCGCCGCACAATTTCCAGAACTTTGCGAAGCTGAGACAGCTGCATTTTCTAGATTGACTGGGACGCATGTACAACGGCTAGCAACTATCGCGCATGGCGATGGCGTTTGCACCACATTTATTCCAAAATTAATAAAGAAAACAACTACAGAGAAAGTTGGAAAACGCGCATGACACAAGTAGCACACCCAGAACTTGAAGGATTAGGCAAATATGAATTCGGCTGGTCCGATAAAAATGACGCTGGCGCAAATAGCCGTCGTGGCCTTAATGAAGAGGTAGTGCGCGATATTTCTGCCAAAAAGAATGAACCACAATGGATGTTAGATCTTCGACTAAAAGGGTTAGGGCTCTTTTATAAGAAGCCGATGCCAAATTGGGGATCAGATCTCTCTGGTATTCATTTCGACACTATTAAATACTTCGTTCGCTCAACTGAGAAACAAGCTACTTCATGGGATGAACTGCCAGATGACATTAAGAATACTTACGATCGATTAGGTATCCCGGAAGCAGAAAAAATGCGCCTGGTATCAGGTGTTGCGGCGCAATATGAATCTGAAGTTGTTTACCACTCCATCCGTGAAGATTTGGCGAAATTGGGCGTACTTTTCCTCGATACCGATACCGCGTTAAGAGAGCATGAAGACATTTTCAAAGAATTCTTTGGCTCTGTTATTCCAGTAGGAGATAATAAATTTGCTGCCTTAAATACTTCAGTTTGGTCTGGCGGTTCTTTCATCTACGTTCCTAAGGGAGTTCATGTAGATATTCCGTTACAGGCTTACTTCCGCATCAACACTGAAAACATGGGTCAATTCGAACGGACTTTGATTATCGCTGATGAAGATTCATACGTGCATTACGTAGAAGGTTGCACCGCCCCAATCTATTCATCAGATTCGCTGCATTCAGCGGTTGTTGAAATCATCGTTCGGAAGAATGCAAGAGTGCGATATACAACAATCCAAAATTGGTCTAACAACGTTTATAACTTAGTGACCAAGCGCGCCACATGTGCTGAAGGCGCAACCATGGAATGGATCGACGGAAACATCGGTTCAAAAGTTACGATGAAATATCCAGCAATATTTTTGATGGGACCGCATTCAAAAGGTGAAACTCTGTCGGTGGCTTTTGCTGGTGAAGGCCAACATCAAGATGCCGGCGCAAAGATGGTTCATGCCGCGCCATACACCTCATCAACAATCATCTCTAAATCTGTTGCTCGTGGTGGCGGTCGAACTTCTTACCGCGGTCTAGTAAAAGTCGAAGAAGGTGCGCACCATTCTAAGAGCACCGTAAAATGTGATGCTTTGTTGGTCGATACCATTTCACGTTCGGATACATATCCATATGTTGATGTTCGAGAAGATGATGTTTCCATGGGTCACGAAGCCACTGTTTCCAAGATAAGCGATGACCAACTTTTCTATCTGATGTCACGCGGTCTATCCGAAGATGAAGCCATGGCGATGATTGTCCGCGGTTTCATCGAACCAATCGCGCGGGAATTACCGATGGAATATGCCTTGGAATTGAACCGTTTAATTCAATTGCAAATGGAAGGCGCTGTCGGATAGTGAGTTCGTTAACTTCAAATTTATTAAAGCACGCCGATACCCCAACTGGTAGAGAAGAAGCTTGGCGATTTACCCCGCTAAAGCGCTTGGCCGGCTTACATGATCGCGAAACCAATGTCGTAGATCAACCTTCACTTTTTCAGAAGAGTGGCGATCAAGCCGGTTTTTCTTTGAAGTTGGTAGCTGCTGATTCTCTGCCACCAATTTCAACCACCGATGATGTAATAGTCGAAAGAATTCGGGAATCGGTTTCAAGAGTGACGCTCTTGGAAATTAATCGCGATTCTGAAGTAAGTCAACCGATTACATTGAATCGAAAAAATAGCATTGATAAAGAACTTTCTCGTACCGTTATTCGGGCTGGATCAAATAGTAAGGCGACCGTAATCATTGAAAATACCGGTGGATCACTAATCGGTGAAGAAATCGAAATAATTCTAGATAGCGGAGCGACCCTTAATTTTGTGACGTTACAAGAATGGGAAAACACTACGGTTCATTTAGCTCGCCATCATGCAATCGTTGGCCGAGATGCAACTTTCAATTCAATAACCGTTTCGGTTGGCGGTTCGGTAGTACGCATCCTCCCAACTGTTGAATACACCGGACCTGGAGCTAGCGCTGAGTTGCTCGGAGTTTATTTCGCAACCGACGGTCAACACTTAGAACATCGGATCCATGTTGATCATGGAGTTCCGCATGCTAAATCCCGAGTAAATTACAAAGGTGCACTAGCTGGAAATCAAGCTAGATCGGTTTGGATTGGTGATGTTTTTATCCGTGCGATCGCTGAGGGTACTGACACTTATGAACTTAACCGCAATCTCTTACTAACCGATGGCGCACGCGCAGATTCGGTACCTAATTTAGAGATCGAAACTGGTGAGATTATTGGTGCGGGACATGCAAGTACTACCGGTCGATTTGATGATGAACAACTTTTCTATTTGATGTCTCGCGGTATTGCATCAGAAGAAGCTCGTCGCCTAGTAATTCGTGGATTTTTCAGCGAAATTATTGGAAAGATTGGTGATGAAGTTATCGAAGAGCGATTGATGTCGCGCATCGATAACGATCTGGCAAAGGTTGGCGCTTAATGTCAAAAGTAACTTTCGCCATATCTGAACTAACCCCTGGCAAACCGAAAAAGATGGAAATTGGCGATCAAGATGTATGCGTCACTCGGATTGGCGATGAAGTTTTTGCGATTGGTGATGTTTGCACGCATTCCGAAGCATCGCTATCTGATGGAGATGTTTCTGATTATAAAATTGAATGTTGGTTGCATGGTGCCGAGTTTGATCTTAGAAATGGAAAATCATTAACTCCACCAGCCACCGAAGATGCGAAAGTTTTTGCAGTAACTCGTGACGGAGATACCGTCACGATCAGCCACAAATAATAGGGAATAAAATGTCATCACTGGTTATTAAAAATTTGCGCGTCGGAGTTGAAACAGATTCTGGTTTAACGGAGATTTTAAAAGGCGTGGATTTAACTGTTAATTCTGGCGAAACTCACGCAATTATGGGGCCAAATGGTTCTGGTAAATCTACGCTTGCGTACTCAATCGCCGGACATCCGAAATACACAATTATGGGCGGAACCGTAACTCTTGACGGCGTAGATGTATTAGAGATGTCAGTAGACGAACGCGCAAAAGCCGGACTATTTCTAGCGATGCAATACCCGGTTGAAGTTCCAGGAGTTTCGGTATCGAATTTTCTGCGAACCGCAGCAACCGCCTTGCGCGGTGAAGCTCCAAAGATTCGCACTTGGGTGGGCGAAGTTAAAGCTGCAATGACGAAGTTAAATATGGACCCAGCATTTTCAGAACGTAGCGTTAACGAAGGTTTTTCTGGCGGCGAGAAAAAACGCCATGAAATTTTGCAATTAGAACTTTTAAAACCAAAAATAGCTATTCTTGATGAAACTGATTCAGGGCTAGACGTTGATGCGCTCCGGATTGTTTCAGAAGGCGTTAATCGAGTTAAAGCCGAATCAAATATCGGAGTTCTATTAATTACGCACTACACCCGGATACTGCGCTATATAAAGCCAGACTTCGTTCATGTTTTTGCTAACGGTCACATTGTTGAAGAAGGTGGCGCCGAATTAGCCGATAAGCTGGAAGAGCACGGTTACGCCGAGTACATAAAGGCTTAACCGCTCCAGATATGGATACCTCCAACTTCCTCGACGTAACTGCGATAAAAGAAGATTTCCCAATCTTCAATCGTAGAATCCGTGCTGATCAAAAATTAATCTATTTGGATAGTGGTGCCACATCTCAAAAACCTAATTCAGTTCTGGACACAGAGCGAAATTTCTATCAGAACCACAATGCGGCGGCTCATAGGGGTGCACATCAATTAGCCGAGGAAGCTACCGAGCATTATGAAGCGGCCCGAGCGGTTGTGGCTAACTTCATTAATGCCGAACTGGATGAAGTGGTTTTCACTAAGAATGCTACCGAAGCTATAAATCTATTGGCCTACTCGTTTAGTAACGCAAAGCCTGGCAGTAATTTCCAGATTAAAGCTGGTGACCGAATTGTGGTCTCCGAGATGGAACACCATGCAAATTTAATTCCGTGGCAACAGTTAGCCAATCAAACAGGCGCTGAATTAGTTTGGTTCCCTGTTACCCCAGCAGGTCGCTTAGATTTATCGAATATTACCAATTTAATTAATGCACGCACAAAAATAGTTGCAATTACTCATCAATCAAATGTTCTGGGAACTATCAATCCAATTGCTGAAATGGTGAAAGCCACTAAAGCAGTTGGAGCGCTATTTATTTTGGATGCTTGTCAATCAGTTCCACACTTTGCTGTGGATGTAAAGGAATTAGAAGTTGATTTCCTGGCATTCTCCGGCCATAAAACGCTTGGACCAACTGGTGTTGGTGTGTTGTGGGGGCGAGCAGAGTTGCTAAATAAAATGGAGCCTTTCTTAACCGGTGGTTCAATGATTGAAAACGTCACGATGCAAAGTGCAACTTTTGCAAAAGCACCACAAAGATTTGAAGCTGGCGTGCCAAATATGGCACAAGCTATCGGAATGGCTGCTGGGTTAAATTACCTCTCCAAAATTGGATTACCAAAAATTCATACGCATGAGTTGGCACTTACAAAATACGCGCTCGAACAAATGAACGGTATTGCAGGTTTAAATATTATTGGACCAAATAACGTTGAAGATCGTGGTGGAGTTATATCGTTCACATTAGATGGAATCCACCCCCATGATGTAGGACAGGCTTTAGATCAATACGGAATAGCAGTGCGAACTGGTCACCACTGTGCCTGGCCATTGATGCGAGCGCTAAATGTCGTTGCAACGACGCGCGCGTCGTTTTATTTGTATAACGATATCTCTGATGTGGATGCGCTCGTTGCTGGGATTTTAAAAGCTCAACTTTTTTTTAATCCGCCTAAAAAATCGGCGTGACCTATGAATCTAGAATCGTTATATCAAGAAGTGATTTTGGATCATTATAAAAATCCATTAAATAAGGCGCTTCATCAAAATCCAACAGTCCAAGTGCACCACGTTAATACTAGCTGCGGTGATGAAGTGACATTAAATATTCATTTAAAAGATGATCTCGTTACGGACATTTCATGGGATGGTGTTGGATGCTCGATTTCAATTGCTAGCACTTCGGTTATGAGTGATTTACTAATTGGCAAGCACGCTGAAGAGGCAATCGAAATTCTTAATAGTTTTGTTGAAATCATGCAAAGCAAAGGAGCTAAACCAGGGGATGAAGAAATTCTGGGCGATGGCGTAGCTTTCAGTGGAGTTTCAAGATTTCCAGCGCGGATTAAATGTGCGTTATTAGGTTGGATGGCCTTCAAGGATGCGCTTTCGCAAGGTTTGACTAGATAGATTTAGTAGAGTTAACCGATATATAAAAAAAGGGGGCAAGTGGTGGAGAAAGTAGCTAGCGCTGATGATGTTATAGAGGCAATGAAAGATGTGATTGATCCCGAACTAGGTATAAATGTAATCGACTTAGGTTTAGTTTATGACATATCGGTGGACACCTCGAATGTTGCGGTGTTGGATATGACGCTTACTTCAGCTGCATGTCCCTTGCAGGATGTTATCGAAGACCAAACTAGACAAGTTCTCCAAGATTTAGTCAACGATGTAAAAATCAATTGGGTCTGGATGCCGCCGTGGGGCCCGAATAAGATTTCAGATGATGGTCGAGAACAACTACGTGCGATTGGGTTTACTGTTTAATCCATGTCAATGCATGCAACATGGATGTCCTTTAGATCGCTCACACAAGACCAATCAGTAAAAAATCAAAAATTAAAACCAGGAACAATAAAGCGGATTGTAAGTTTTGCGCTTCCATATAAAACTTCACTCGTTATTTACTTAATAACTGTTGTACTAGATGCGCTCTTGGTGGTGGCGACTCCGCTGCTGTTGCGGCGATTAATTGATGAAGGTGTTATTCCAGGTGATGCTAATTTAGTTACAAAATTAGCGATAGCAGTCGGAGTGCTCGCAATTTTTGATGCGCTGTTGAGTATGGCTGGTCGGTGGTTTTCTGCTCGTATCGGAGAATGGTTAATTTATGATTTGCGAACTCAAGTATTCCAACATGTACAACGGCAGTCCATTGCATTTTTCACTCGAACTCAAACTGGAGCGCTGATTTCGCGAATTAATTCCGATGTAATTGGTGCGCAGCAAGCATTTACCGCAACGCTCTCCGGCGTAATTAGTAATGTGCTGAGTCTGGTATTAGTTACCGTCACAATGCTAATTCTTTCGTGGCAGATAACAATCGTTTCGTTGGTATTGCTACCGATATTCTTAATTCCTACAAAATGGGTTGGTAAGAAACTACAGAAATACACACGAGAATCATTTAATTTAAACGCAGAAATGTCATCGACCATGACCGAGCGATTCAACGTTTCTGGAGCGCTACTGGTATCACTTTACGGCGATCCGATTGCAGAGCGGGAGCACTTTTCCAGCCGCGCTAGAAAAGTAGCAAATATTGGAATCAGCATCGCACTTTTAAATCGAATCTTTTTTATTGCACTAACTTCCATTGCTGCTGTGGCGACAGCTTTCGCTTATGGAATTGGGGGACATTTAGCCATCAATGGCGCTGTGACTGTTGGTACCCTAATTGCAATTACATCATTACTTGCTCGTTTGTACGGACCTCTGACTGCGCTTTCAAATGTACGGGTGGATGTAATGACCGCGCTAGTTTCATTTGAGCGAGTATTTGAAGTGTTGGATTTAGAACCGATGGTGCGAGATAAAGAGTCAGCAATTTCGCTGGAAAAGAAACCACTAAGCATTTCTTTCGAGGGTGTTAAATTCTCTTATCCGAAAGCAAATGAAATTTCGTTAGCATCGCTGGAATCAGTAGCAAAACCAGAAACTATTGAGAGCGGTGAAATCTTAAAAGGCATCTCCTTCGAATGCGCGCCTGGGACACTCACAGCTTTAGTTGGGCCATCTGGCGCTGGTAAAACCACAATCAGTGCGCTAGTTCCGCGACTTTATGATGTAACTGGCGGTGCAATTAGAGTTGATGGCAGTGATATTAGAGATTTAAAGATTTCTTCGTTGCGGGAAGCAATCGGCGTAGTTACCCAAGATGCTCATATGTTTCACGATTCCATTGCTGCAAATCTTTATTACGCAAAAAAAGATGCCACTGAAAGTGAGATGCGCGCTGCTTGTGAAGCTGCACAGATCTGGGAATTAATTGCATCCTTGCCGAATGGGTTCGATACTGTAGTGGGAGAGCGCGGTCATAGATTGTCGGGCGGCGAAAAACAACGACTAGCAATCGCGCGATTGTTATTGAAAGCACCAAGAATCGTAATTCTCGATGAGGCCACGGCGCATTTAGATTCTGAGAATGAAGCGCTAGTTCAAGAAGCTTTAGCGCATGCGTTAAAAGGTAGAACGAGTATTGTGATTGCACATCGCCTATCAACAGTTCGCGCTGCTGACCAGATACTAGTTTTACAAGACGGAAACATCGCCGAACGCGGTAAACATGATGAATTGGTTAATGCTGGCGGACTTTACTCCGACCTTTACGCTCGACAATCACTTGTCGGCACGTAATTCTTCGCGAAAAATTAATACTCTGCCAAATAGCGCAAGCGCTGCAAATAAAAACCATTGAAAAGTGTATGCAAAATGTGGGCCATCGGTTAATTCTGGCAGTGGATTAGGAAACTTTGGTGTTAAGCGTTGATCACTTGCTTTCAATAAATCCAGCGAAAAATTGGAAGTTTTAACGGACTGTGACTTATCCCAATTCTGTAATTCGGAGTTTCCATCGTTAGGGATTGCAAAGAAACTTCCTTGAATTCGGTTATTTAAATCATTAGTTCGCAATCTCGCAGTTATGGTTACTTGGGTTATGCCAGTAGTTTCAGATTTCGGCGGCGTCTTTGCATCTTTACCGGCCTGAATCCAACCTCTATCAACCCAGAAAGTTTCGCCACCAACGGCAGTAAATAGTGTGATCACGCCAAAGCCATATTTTCCATTTTCGTAACGATTCCGCAGAAGTAATTCATGTTCGGGGATGAAAGATCCGGTGACGGTAACGCTACGCCATTGGTTTGTGGGCAACGTCGAAGGCTTTTTGGTTAGCTCGTTAAATTCGGTCTCAGATATTGGTGCCAACGCAATGTTGGATTTTACTTGAGCATTTGCATCGTGGCGGATCACACCGCGGTTGTATTGCCAGATTCCGGCTTTAGCGCAACCAATAACGGTTAAGAGCGTTAAAAGCGTTAGACCAACCGCTACTGGCGAAAGCAAAGCGCGCTTCATAACAGAATCGTACTTACTTATTTAGGGTTGTCGTTACCCGAAGCTATTTCCTTTGCGTTGGCATTGAAGTACGAAGTATTTCCGGTGACGGTTTCTCGACCAGCGTTTGCAATGATCACCGCGATGTACGGAAGTGTTATCGCCCCTATCAGAAAGAACCAACGAAAAGGTGAGGGCGTTACAACAGTTAGTATGAAACAAAGCGTCCTAATCATCATTGAAATGAAATAGCGTTTTTGTCTTCCCGGAAGATCATCGCTAAGCGCGCTTTGTGCCGAGGTGATTCGATGAACTTTCATACACTCAGCCTAAGACGCAACCCCGCTATTCGCACCTTAAATTCCTACTTACGCCTGAGTAACAGGTAGATTTCGCACATGTCACGCAATGTCTTAATTACTGGCGGAAACCGTGGCATCGGGCTCGCAATCGCAGAACATTTCAAAGCTATTGGCGACAATGTAATTGTGACCTACAGATCTGGTAATCCACCAACTAATTTTGAATCTGTAATTATGGATGTTACTTCCACAGAAAGCGTTGAATCTGGCTTCAGTGAAATTGAAGAGAAATACGGTGCGATTGAAGTTTTAATCGCTAATGCTGGAATCACCCGCGATGGCTTGGTGCTACGGATGAGTGATGCCGATTTTGAAGATGTTTTTCAAGCTAATTTGATGGGATCATTTCGAGTTGCTCGGCGTGCCAGTAAAGCGATGCTTAAATTGAAACGCGGCAGCATGATTTTTATCGGCTCGGTAGTTGGAAGTATTGGCGCCGCCGGTCAGGTCAATTATGCGGCCAGCAAAGCTGGCTTGATTGGAATGACGAAATCTTTAGCAAAAGAATTAGGTAGCCGCGGTATCACTGCGAATGTGGTCGCCCCCGGATTTGTGGAAACCGATATGACCGCTACTTTGGATCAAAACCGTAGAGATGAAATTGCAGCTGCAGTGCCGCTGCGAAGATTTTCCAGTGGCGCAGAAATTGCTAGCGTTGTCGGATTCTTGGCATCCGATGGTGCTCGCTATATAACCGGGGCAGTATTGCCAGTAGATGGTGGATTAGGGATGGGGTCATAATGGGAATTGTTAAAGATAAAAATATTTTGGTAACTGGGGTACTAACCGACGCCTCGATTGCGTTTCATATCGCACGCTTGGCTCAAGATGAAGGCGCTAATGTCATTCTAAGTTCTTATGGTCGGGTTCATAGATTGACTGAAAGAATTGCAGGACGGTTACCAAAATTAGCGCCAGTAATTCAATTAGATGTTACTAACGATGAAGATTTGGCTGCGCTGCCAGATCGGGTCCGCGAACATTTGCCGCATTTAGATGGGGTAGTCCACTCGATTGGTTTTGCACCCGAGAGCGCTTTGGGTGGAAATTTTTTAAATACAGAGTGGAGCGATGTTGCGGTCGCGATGCAAGTTTCGGCCTTCTCATTTAAATCATTGACCATGGCAGCAAAGCCACTTTTTCGAAAAGAAGCTGGAGCTAGCGTGGTTGGTTTAGACTTTGATGCAACTGTGGCCTGGCCCAAATACGATTGGATGGGCGTTGCCAAAGCTGCGTTGGAATCTACTTCGCGTTACTTAGCACGGGATTTGGGAAGTGAAAATATTCGCGTGAATTTAGTCGCAGCTGGTCCAATTCGAACCATGGCCGCTAAATCAATCCCAGGCTTCTCGGATTTC
>Ga0208960_1000240_pt1 | contig 31401 bp, 25 predicted proteins | sample GreLakmeON33MSRF_FD_187703 | JGI IMG/M metagenome (GOLD analysis project Ga0208960, IMG submission 187703) | Freshwater lentic microbial communities from great Laurentian Lakes, MI, USA - Great Lakes metaG ON33MSRF (SPAdes) | ecosystem: Environmental > Aquatic > Freshwater > Lake | place: Great... | reverse complement strand
GGAGTAGAGGGCGTGAGTGAACGCTGGTGCGTGGAAGTAACGATGACGAAAGATTCGCTGCCGGCGCGGGCGGCGGTTGAAGTGGTGCTGAAAGATGCTGCGCTGCAGCAGTGGGTGTCCGCCACACCGATCTATGGCGGCGACTGCTCCGCGAGCAAGTAGCAGCGCACTTAAAACAAAGCGCCCCGCGCAGGCAGCATGGGGCGGTTTGTTCTCAGTGAAATGTAGCGTGCGGGCTACATGTCTTTCAAAATGCTGCTTAGGATTAGCAGAGTGGCCGGCCACAGGCCCACAAAAATACCCCAGCGTTCGCGATAAGCGGACATCATGGCTGCCCGCATTGAGGGGTCGATGATGTCGTCAAGCGCGTTTGGCACCAGCGCAGCGCCATAGAACCACAGCGCAATCGATGCCGGAATGGACAGCAAGCCGCCGTAAAAACAAATCTGGGAAAGAACTGCAAAGTCCATTTGAATGCCTCCGCAATGGTGATGGGCCGCTGATGCGCGCCGCGCAGTTTCCAGCAGCTATATCCGGGCGCTTCTATAACCGCGCGACCTTCACAACTGCGCAACGGGTTGCACAGGCGGTGTGGGAGCGGCTACTTCTTGGCTGCCGGTTCTTTGGCTTTTTCCGGCGCCTTATCCGCAGCCGGTTCAGCTGCCTTCGGGGCCTCTTCCTTCTCTTGCTCCACAAAGCTGGCGCGGGCCAGCATCTCGTCCTGGCTGCTTAAGATAGTGATGCCTTTGGGCGCAGTAATGTCGCGCACGTGAATAGAGTCGCCGGCTGCCACCAGACTGGCAAGATCCACCATAATGTTTGAAACCAGATCGCCCGGCAGGCACTCAATCTCGATCTCGGACAGGCCATGCATTACTGTCACGCCGCCCAACTGCAGCACGGGAGCTATGCCAGTTAGTTCCACCGCCACTTGCAGGCGAATGGGCTTGTCCATTGCCACGGCCAAAAAGTCGATGTGCATCAGGTGTCCGCGAATGACATCGCGCTGCACTTCGCGCACCAGGCTTTTGTGCGTGCGCCCCGCCACTTTCAGGTCAATCAGCGTGGTGCCGTGCAGGCGGCGCAGGATCTGTGTGGTGCTGTGCGTATCCAGCTGCACCGCCAGCGGTTCCGGCAGTGCGCCGTACACTACTGCGGGCAGCAGGCCTTCGCGGCGCAGCGCCTTGATGCCTTTGCGCTTGCGGGTGCGAATGTTTGCGCTAAGTTCGACGATTTCCATGATGTCTACCGACCTTTCAGATTGCAGGCTGGCTGCAGCACCCGTACGCCAATGGCGCTGAACAAAAACGGGGGCGTTCCGCAAAATTGCCGAAACGACCCCGCTGGCACGCGCACAGGTTTGCAACTGCGCTGCTATTCTATGGGCGGCATGTTTTTTCGTCAAGCGCCGCGCAGTGTTTGACGATTGTCCGCATCGCCTTTACCATCCCTGATATGAAAGTGCACCTTGGCGCCAGCCTGCTGCTGGCCTTGTTTTTGTGGGGCTGCCAGCCGGCTGCCGGCCCGGCCGCCCCCAAACCCAGTATTACAGTGCAGTGGGATTCGCAAACAACCACATTTACAACCGCGCGCACCACGGTGCGTGACGTGCTGCAGGATTTGGGAATCCAGCTGGGAACGCTGGACCGTGTGGCGCCGGGCGAAGTGGCTGTGCTGAGCGATGGCATGCTGGTAAAGGTGACGCGCGTGGTGGAGGCACTGGAGACAGACACGCTTGAACTGCCATTTGAGAAACAGGTGGTGCGCAACGAGGGGCTGGCTGCCGGCGAGTCGCGCTTGCTGCAGACGGGCGTAAATGGCAGCGAAGAAATTACGTGGCGTGTGGTGCTGGAGGACGGCAGCTTGGCATCGCGCGCAGTGCTGCGCCGGGCGGTGCTGGTTGCGCCGGTGCCCGAGATTGTGATGGTGAGCGCGCAAACAAACTTTACTGTGATCCCGATAGAGGGCACCTTGGCGTATCTCTCGGCCGGCAATGCGTGGCTCGTGCGCACAGACAGCGGCCAGCGCCGGCCGCTCACCACCAGCGGCGATTTGGACGGACGCGTGTTTCAGCTGGCGCCGGATGCGCAGCGCATTTTGTACACGCGCCGCCTGACCGATGCGGACTCGTTTAACGCGCTGTGGACCTTGAGCACAGCCGAAGCGGCAGCTGCGCCACTGGATTTGAAAGTGCGCAACGTGCTGTGGGCGGGCTGGTCCCCGCAAGCCGGCAGCACGCTGGCATACTCCAGCGCCGAGCCGCGCAGTGCAGCGCCGGGCTGGCAGGCCAACAATGATTTGTACCTGCTCACTTTGCCAGCACCGGGCAAAAAACTAGCTGAGCCGCAGCTGCTGCTGGCCGCATCATCCGGCGGTGTGTATGGCTGGTACGGCCGGCGCTATGCGTGGGCACCGGATGCGCGCCGCATCGCATACGCGGCCGCAGACTCAATTGGTGTGTTGGATGTGGCTGATCCGCTGGCCGTCACCCAGCAGGTGCTGGCGCAATTCCCTGCCTATCAAACCTACAGTGATTGGGCTTGGGTGCCCGAGCCAGACTGGTCATTGGATGGTAACTTTTTGTATGCGGCACTGCATGCCGCACCGGTTGGCTTGGAGCGGCCGGAGGACAGCCCGGCGTTTGATGTGGCAGCGCTGGCGGTGGATGGCAGCCTGAGTGTGACGCTGGTGGCCCAAGCCGGCATGTGGGCCGCGCCGGTGCTTGGCCCGCCGGGAAATCCGGCACGCCCCGTGGCTTTTCTGCAAGCCATCAATGCCTTGCAGAGCGTGAACAGCGGCTATCGCTTGATGCTGATGGATCGCGATGGCAGCAATCGCAGCGCACTTTATCCTGCGGCCGGAGAGTCTGGTTTGTTGCCACAGCTGCCGGCTTGGTCGCCGGCGGGCAGCATGCTGGCTTTTATTGATGGCGGCGACCTGTGGGTGATTGAAATCAAAAGTGGAGTTGCGCAGCAACTTACCGGCGACGGGCAAACCAGCAGCCCGACGTGGATGCCGTGAAACAGAAGAGCTGGCTGCCAGCGCTCTGTGCCATCGGCGCTGCGGGCCTGCTGGCAGCCAGCGTTGCGCTGCTGGTGCAGGATGCGCGCGGTATGCGCGGACGCCGCAGCCCTGCCGGCTTGGCGCAGCGCCCGGCCAATCTGGCGGGCATAAATGTTGCGCTGCTGGGCGCGGCGCCGGCAGCGCAGCAGGCAGCGCTGCGTGATATTGCGGGCATTGGCTTTGGCTGGGTGCGCCAGGAATTTGATTGGGAGGCGCTGCCCGCCAACGGCAGCGGCGCGGACTGGCCGGCGGCCGCAGCGCTGCTGCAAAATGCGCACGCGCAGGGCCTGCGGGTGATTGCAGTGCTGAGCGGCGCCCGGCCGCCAGCCGATGCGCAGCAGTTTGCAAGAGTTGCGGCTGCGTTTGCAGCACGCTTCAGCCAGCAAGTTGATGCCTATGAAATTTGGGATGAACCGAACCTGCGCGCGGGCTGGGGTGCGCAGCCCGCTGCCGCCGCGTACCTGCAGCTGCTGCAAGCAGCGTACCCGGCGCTGCATGCAGCCCAGCCGGGTGCCACAGTCTTGCTGGGCAGCCTTTCCCCTTCAATTGATTCCGGCCCGGACAACATCAGTGATTTGCTTTTCCTGCGCCAGCTTTACGCGGCGGGTGCTGCACCTTTTTTTGATGCTGCAAGCGGCAAGCCGTACGGTTTTGCAGCGGATGCGCAAGCGCTGCGGGTGGAGGCGGGCGCCTTTAACTTTTCGCGCTTCATACTATTGCGGGAAGAAATGGAGCGCGCTGGTGACGGCCGCAAGCAGCTTTGGGCGGGCAACTTTGGCTGGTACGTGCAGCCCGCAAGTGGTGCGGGTAGCACTGTCTGGGGCGCGGTCTCCGCTGCGCACCAGGCGGCCAGCACTGCCGCAGCTTTTGTGCGGGCGCGGCAGGAGTGGCCGTGGGCCGGTGTAATGGCGCTGGAAAATTGGCAGCCGGCCGGCCCGGCAGCCACTGATCCGCGCTGGGGGTTTGCGTTGCGCGGCGCCGACGGCAGCGATAGCGCGGCGGTGGCTGCGCTGCGCAAGATTCTCCCAGCGGCTGCGGCCGCGCCGGGCGAGCAGGCAGCAGTTAATCCATTTGCTTCATACACTGGTGCGTGGAAGTTTTCCGCGCTGGGCGCAGATATTCCGGCGCAAGGCCCGGCCAGCGTGGAGTTTGTTTTTGATGGCACGGAGCTTGCGCTGCGGGCGCGACGCGCGAACTACCGCGCTTACATTTTTGTAACGGTGGACGGGGTGCCGGCGAATGCGCTGCCGGTTGCGGCGGACGGGCGTGCGTATGCAGTGCTGACGGCACCGGACCTGCAGCCGCAAGTGGAGCAGATAACACTGGCGCGCGGCCTTGCGCCCGGGCGGCATGTGGCGCGGCTGGTGGCAGAGCGCGGGTGGGACCAGTGGGCGATTGCGGGCTTTGCTGTGGCGGACGTGCCGGCGGCGCATGCCACGCGCACCACCGCAGCGGCTGTGTGCGCTGCACTGGCGGCACTGCTTGCCGGCGCTGCAGGCTGGAGCCTGCGCGGCAGTGTGCGCCCGGCTGCACTCGCGCATGCTGCAGCGCGCTTGGCTGCGCGTGCCAGTGCGCCGTTGACGGCCGCAACAGCTGCAATTTTTTGGCTTTCCGCTGCGCAAGCGTGGGGCCAGCCGCTAACGCAGCTGATTGGCGCGCGCACAGAAACACTGCCGGTGCTGCTGACCGTGGTGAGTGCCGGGCTGTTTTATTTTTCGCCGTGGCTGCTGCTCAGCGTGTTGAGCGCTGCAGCCATGTTTGGGCTGCTGGCCGTGCGTCCCGCAGCAGCTGCGGCGCTGGTGGCATTTGCCGCGCCGTTCTATCTGCTGCCGCGCCCGATGTTTGAGCGCATGTTTTCGGCGGTGGAGGTGTTCACGCTGCTGGGGGCGGGCGCGGCGCTGCTGCACGCTTTGGTGCTGGCGGGCAGCGCCAAAGTGCGTCGCCCGCAGCTGACGCTGCTGGACGGGGCGGTGCTGGCGTTTGCAGCGCTCAGCACGGCCTCCATCTTTTTTGCAGCGCAGCGCGCAGTGGCTGTCACCGAGCTGCGCACCACGGTGCTGGAGCCGGTGCTGCTCTATCTGTTGTTGCGCTTCATCCCCATGGCGGAGCGCGAGCGCTGGCTGGTGGTGGATGCGTTTATGGCGGGGGCGCTGCTCGTGGCGCTGGTGGGGCTGGGGCAGTATGGCAGCGGCACCAACCTGATCACCGCGGAAGATGGCGTGCTGCGCCTGCGCAGTGTGTATGGCTCGCCTAATAATGTGGGCCTGTACTTGGGGCGTGCGCTGCCGGTGGCGCTGGCGCTGGCGCTGCTGGGCGCGCGTGACATGCGCAGGCGCCTGTACGCCGCAGCCGTAGTGCCGCTGGCTGCTGCCTTGTGGCTTAGTTTCTCGCGCGGTGCGCTGCTATTGGGTGTGCCGGCTGCATTGGCGGTGGTGCTTTTGTTTTGGGGCGGCCGGCGGGCCGGGCGGCTGCTGGCTGCGGCCGCTGCCGGCGGCTTGCTGGTGCTGCTGCTTGTTGCCGGGCGCAGTGCGCGCTTTGCACGCCTTGCAGATTACACTGCGGGGCCGGTGTTCTTTCGATTGCAGCTGTGGCGCAGTGCGCTGACAATGGTGCGCGATGCGCCGCTGACCGGCGTTGGCTTGGACAACTTTCTATATGCGTATCGCGGCCGCTACATTGCGCCGGCTGCGTGGCAGGAGCCGAACCTTTCGCATGCGCACAACTGGCTGCTGGATTTTGCAACGCGGCTGGGCCTGCCCGGCCTGCTGCTGGCGGCTGCACTGCTGGCCGGCTTTTGGCAGCAAGCGCGGCGCGCGCTGGGTGGCCTGCGCGACCCCGCAGCGCGTGCGCTGGCAGTGGGCCTTTGCGCCGCAATGGTGAATGTGCTCGCACACGGTTTGGTCGATGCATCGTATTGGTTTGTGGACCTGGCATTTGTATTTATGCTTATCTGCGGATTGATGGCGCAGCTGGGGCACATGGTAAACTCGCCCGCAGCAGCAGTGCCAGCTACAGCAGCAAGTTCGCGCAGCGGCTGATTTCTTGATGCGCATCCTTATTACCGGCGGCGCGGGCTTTGTGGGCTCGCATTTGTGCGACCGCTTGCTGGCGGACGGCCAGCATGTGATTGCGATGGACAACTTGATCACCGGCAGCCGCGCCAATGTTGCGCACCTCGCTGCGCATCCAAAATTTGAGCTGCGCCTGCACAACGTGGCGCAGCGCATTGCGCTGGAGCAGCCGGTCAATGTAGTGCTGCACTTCGCCTCGCCCGCCAGCCCTTCGCAAACTGCGCCCACCGGATATTTGCAGCTGCCCATTCAAACTTTGAAAGCCGGTGCGCTGGGCACGCTCAACGCGCTGGGCGTTGCCAAGGCGTATGGCGCGCGCTTTCTGCTGGCTTCCACTTCGGAGGTTTATGGCGATCCGCTGGAGCATCCGCAGCGCGAGAGCTATTGGGGCAACGTGGATCCCGTCGGGCCGCGCAGTGTGTATGACGAGGCCAAGCGTTTTGCCGAGGCGCTTACCATGGCCTACCATCGGACGCATGCCGTGGACACGCGCATCGTGCGCATCTTCAACACCTTTGGCCCGCGCATGGCGTTGGATGACGGCCGCGTGGTGCCAAACTTTGTGGGGCAGGCGTTGCGCGGGCAGCCGCTGACGGTTTACGGAGACGGCGCGCAGACGCGCAGCTTCTGCTACGTGGATGACCTGGTAGATGGGATTTTGGCGCTGCTGGAAAGCAGCGAGCACATGCCGGTGAATATCGGCAATGCGCATGAAGTTACCATCCGCGAGTTTGCAGAGCTGATTAACGCCGCCACCGGCAATGCGGCCGGCATCGTGTGCGAAGACCGGCGCACGCAGGGCGACCCGCAGCAGCGCAAGCCGGACCTGACCCGCGCGCGTACGCTGCTGCGCTGGGAGCCGCGCGTCGATCTGGCAGAGGGTTTGCGGCGCACTATCAATTCCTTCCGCGAGCGCCTGCGGGAGCCGGCCCCGGCATAAGCCGGCCGGTAGCCAGAGCGCCCGCAGTGCGGGCGCGGCTGATTGCGCTGCGCGCCAGCAATGCGGCGTTTCTCCTTCCTCGGACGGTTTTCACTGGGCTTGCTGCTGCTGGCGGCTGCGGTGCTGCTGCTGGCGCTCGGCCAGCGCGCCGGTGCCGGCGGCCTGCGCACTGCACTGTCCCGCGTGCTCACACCGCTGCAGCAATTTGTGGCACAGCAGACGCTGCCGCTGCGCCAGCCGCGCAGCAGTGGCGCGCCCGCGCCGGTTCTGACGCAAGTGGCGGAGCTGCAGGCGCGCGTCAGCAGCCTGCAAGGCGAGGTAACGCGCCTGCGCGAATCTGAAAACCAGCGCGTGTTGCTGGCGCAGCTGCTCAAGCTGGCGCGCGCCAATCCGGAGTACCGCTATCTGGCGGCGCAGGTGATCGGGCGGGATGTGAGCCCCTATCTCCAATTTGTGCTGGTGGACCGCGGCCGCACCGATGGCTTGCTGCCCGACATGCCCGTGCTGGCGGCCGATGGCCTGGTTGGCATTGTCACCGAGGCCACGGCGTCTGCGGCCAAGGTGCTGCTGATCACGGATCCAAGCCTGGTGGTGAATGTGCGTGTGCAGCGCTTGCGCGTGGAGGGCCAGCTGCGCGGCAGCGGACCCGGCTTGCTGCGCCTGAACTTTGTGCCGCTGCAGGCGCAGCTGGCAGCCGGGGACCAGCTGGTTACCTCCGGCATTGGCGGCCGCTTTCCACCGGACCTGCAGGTGGGCACCATCACTTCTGTACTGCGGCGCGACTACGATGTGTTTCAGGAGGCCGATGTGCAATCGGCGATAAACTTCGCAAACTTGGAGCTGGTGCTGATCATTACCAACTTTGTGCCGCAGGATTTGGCGCCCTTGCTGGCGACGCCGGTGCCGGCAGCGCCATGACGCCGTTGCTGCTGGGCATCGGATTGCTGCCGCTGGCGGCGCTGCTGCAAAGCAGCGTGCTGCCGCAGCTGCCGTTTCCGGCGCTGCGCCCGGACTTGATGCTGGTGATTGTGCTGGCTTGGAATCTTGCGCGCAGCCGGACGGATGGGCTGCTGTGGGCGTTTGCCGGCGGCTTGATGCTGGATACTTTTTCTGCCGGGCCGTTTGGGGCTCTGCTGCTTGCTTTGTTTGTGGTGTGCCTGGCGGCCAACTTTATTGGCACACCGCTGTGGGATGCAAACCCGCTGCTGCCGCTGCTGGGCACGGTGGCGGGCGTGGCCCTGTATCACGCCATCTATTTTGGTGTGATGCAGTTATGGGGCTGGCAGCTGGACTGGCGCAGCGCAGCCAGCAGTGTGGTGCTGCCCGCCGTCTTTTTGGATACAACCTTGATGCTGCTGGCGTATCCGCTGGCGCGCCGCATTGCGCGCAGCATTGCTGCGCCGCAGGTTTCACTTTAGGCTACTGCAGTGCAGAACACATCCACCAGCATTGCACCTGAGCGCATCTGGAGTTTTTATGTTGTGATTGCGCTGGCGCTGCTGGGCGCAGCGTATCAGCTGGTGCGGCTGCAGATTACGGGGTTTGATGCGTATACAGTGCGTGCCATCGACAACCGCCAGCAGCGCCTTACGCTGCCGGCGCCGCGCGGCGTGGTGTATGACCGTAACGGCGTGCTGCTGGCGCAGAATGTGCCGGCTATCAGCGTGTTGATTACGCCGGCGTTGTTGCCGGAAGATTCCGGCCGCCTTGCAGAGCTCTATGCACGCTTGTCCGAGTTAACGGGTGTGCCCGTCTCCACCCCGCCGCTGGATGCGGGAAACGCCACCGGCAACCGCATCGGAGATGACTCGCCGTCGCCGGGCATTCAAGAGCTGGTGTTTTTGCAGGAGACGAATGCGCCGTACCGGCCGGTGGTAATTGCGCCGGATATTTCGCGCGAGCAGGCGCTGGTGCTGGGTGCGGAGCTGCGCACTATGCCGGGTGTGCAGCTGGAGGTGCGCGCGCTGCGCGACTATCCCACTGGTGCACTGACCGCGCATGTGGTGGGCTACATGGGCCCGATCACAGAAGACCAGTCTGACTTTTATGTGAACCTTGGTTTTGATCCGGCGCGCGACCGCATTGGTTATGCCGGCATCGAGAACCGCATGCAGGACGTGATGGCCGGCCGCAATGGCTACAAAGAAGTGGAGGTGGATGTGGCCGGCCGCGAGCTGCGCACGCTGGGCGAGGGGCAGGCGCCGGTGCCCGGCCAGAGCGTGGTGCTGACGATTGATGTGCGCCTGCAGGCAGCCGCAGCGGCGGCCCTTGCCAACCGCATGAAAATTGAAAATCAGATTGCGCAGGCGGACACCAACCCGCTGCGCCCGCCGCAGCCCGTAACCAACGGCGTGGCAATTGCCATCAATCCGCAAACCGGCGAGGTGCTGGCAATGGTCTCCTTGCCCACTTATGACAACACCATGTTTTCGCGTTTCATTCCCGCCACCTACTACCAGGAAATGGCGGACCACCCGTACAAGCCGCTTTTCAACAACGCCATCAGCGGTGAGTACCCGCCGGGCTCTGTGTTCAAGGTGGCCGTGGCGGCGGGCGCGCTGCAGGAGGGCGTGGTCACGGCAGAGCAGGAGATTTTTGATCCCGGTGAAATCATCATCACCAACCGCTACTTTCCCAACGACCCCGGCAAGACGCGGCGCGTGGTTTGCTACAACCGCGCCGGCCATGGGGATGTGAACTTTATTACCGGCATTGCCGTATCGTGCGATGTTTACTTTTATGCGTTGGGCGGCGGATATGAAGCCGGCGGGGTGAAGGACGGCGGCTTGGGCATAGACCGCGTGCACAAATATGCAACCATGCTGGGCTTCGACCAGCTGACGGGCATCGAGCTGCCCGGCGAGCGCAAGGGCCTGATACCCACGCGCGATTGGAAGCGCCTCAACATCGGCGAAAACTGGTCGACGGGCGACACCTACATTGCATCGATCGGGCAGGGCTACGTGTTGTCCACGCCGCTGCAGGTGTTGATGGCTCACACGCCGTTCATTAACCGCGATGGCTTCGTGCGCAAGCCCACGCTCATCCGCGAAGTGCGCGATGGCGAGGGCAATGTACTGCGCACAGCCAGCGTCCAAAATCATTCGCAGACGGCGCTCACACCGTACGTAATTGACCAGGTAAGCCTTGGCCTGCGCCAGGTGATGATTGATGGCACGGGCAAGAAGCTTGGCGTGGAAGGCATTAATCTTGCGGGCAAGTCTGGCACCGCGGAATATTGCGACAATGTGGCGCAGGCTGCGGACCGCTGCCAGTTCGGCGCCTGGCCGGCGCATTCCTGGATGGTGGTCTACGCGCCCTATGAAAAACCGGAGATCGCAGTGGTGGTGTTTGTGTACAGTGGCGAGGAAGGCTCCACGGTGGCCGGACCCGTGGCACAAGAAATTATTGATGCCTATTTTGTGCTGAAGGGTATGTCCCCCGCGGCCGGCTGATCCGGCACGCGCTGCGCGGCGCAGCGACCATGAACAAACCACAACTTTATATTGGCATGGCACTGGCTGGATTGGGCGGCGCGTATGGTGCCGGCCTTGCGCGTGCCTTGCTGGAGTACGACACCTTGCGCTTTGGCGCACTTGCTGAGCCGTGGGCGGTGGCAGCGCTGGCGCTGGCTTGCGCGCTGCTGGTGCCATTGGCGGGGCAGCTGGCCAACCAAATTCTGCAGCTCGCGACTGCATCGCAATCAAGCACAGCCGATGCCACGGCTGCTGCGTTGACGCAGCTGCCATTGCTGCTGGGTGCGCTCAACGCCGGATTGCCGGATGTAGTGCCGCTGCGCGGCGTGAGCCTGGCGGCGGGCGGGGCCGCATTGGCGCTGGCAGCGCGGATTGCGCTGCTGCTGCACCAATTGCAGCGCACGCATTGGCTGCAGCGCACAGCACCGCTTGCGCTGGCACTGCTGGCCGGCGCACTTTTCTGGCGCACGCTTGCGCCGGCTGTTGGCCCGGCGGACACTTTTGAATTTCAAGTGAATGTGCTGCGCCTGGGAATCTCGCACGGCAGCGGATACCCGCTCTACATTTTGCTGGCCAGGCTTTTCAGCTGGCTGCCAGTGGGTGGCACGGCGGCATACCGCATCAATCTTTCGGCGGCAGCGTTTGGGGCGGGCGCGGTTGCGGCTGCGTATTTTGTGGCGCGGCGCTTGGGCGCGCGCCCGGGCGCTGCCGGTCTGGCTGCGCTGGCGCTGGCCACCACGGCTGCATTTTGGCAGCGGGCGGTGGAGGCGGAGGTGTACACGCTGCACGTGCTGCTGTTTGGCATGCTGCTGGGCGGGCTGCTTGCGCTGCCGGCGGGGGCTGCGGGCGCGCCGCAGCTGCGCTGGTTGGCGCTGCTCTTTGGGCTTGCGCTTACAAACCACCTGACAACCGGTGTGCTGCTGCCGGCGCTGCTGGCTGGTGTGTGGCTGCAGTCGCGCCGCGCAGTTGCAGCGCGCGTGTGGCTGCAATGCCTTGGGCTGCTGCTTTGCGGGCTCGGCGTTTATCTTTACCTGCCGCTGCGCTGGCCCGCACTAAACAATGGTGAAGTGCTTGGCCTGCAGCAGTTTATGGGGTTCTTTACCGGCGCGGAGGCGCACGGCGCGCTGCGGCCGCTGCAAGCCATCACCGAACCCGGCCGCTACCTGATTGTGGGGCGCAAAGCGCTGGACCAATACGGCTGGGCGGGTGCGCTGCTGGCAGCCTTGGGATTTGTAAATTTGCTGCGCAACAACTTTCGCGCTGCACTGATCACGCTGCTGGCGTGGGGCGGGGTTGCTGCATTTGCGCTTTCGTTCTATGTGCCGGATCCGGACTACTCTGCATTTCTTTTACCGGCGCATTTTGTGCAGGCACTCTGGATGGCGCTGGGCGTTACGGCAATCACGCGTGTGCGCGCATGGGCAGCCTGGCCGCAGCTGACGCTGGCGGCGTTTGCGTTGCTGCCGCTGTCTGGTTTGTGGCGCAACTTTGCGCTGGCGGATCAATCTGCAGACTGGCGTGCGGACCGGCAAGCGCGCAGCACACTGGCGCTGCCACTGCGGCAAGGCGCTGCCATTTTGGCGGACAGCGAGCGCATGCCGCCGCTTTTTTATTTGCAAGTGGCGGAGCATGTGCGCCCGGACCTGGACATCAGCGTGCTGCCTGATGAAGCCGCGTATCGCAGCGAGCTTGCGGCGCGGCTGGCACGCGGGCAGGCGGTGTACCTTGGGCGTTATTTGCCGCAAGTGGCTGCGGCGCATGTGCTGCAGTCCGTGGGCGGACTGGTGGAAGTGGCTGCGCAGCTGCCGCCGGCACCGGCTGCATTCGTGGCGCAATTTGGCAGCAATGTGCGGCTGCATGCGGCGCTGGTTGCGGGCCGGCCGACTGCAGGCAGCGCGCTGGCTGTGACGCTGCAATGGTCGGCGCGGCAGCCGGTGGATGGCAGCTATCTGGTGAACTTTCGGCTGCTGAATGCCGGCGGAGATGTGCTGCAAAGCTGGCCGGGTGCAGTACCGGTGGGGCGCATGTATCCCACCAACGCGTGGCAGCCCGGCGTGCTGATTGCGGACTGGCATGAGCTGCAGCTGGATGCAGCTTTGCCGGGCGGGCAATATGTGCTGCAGGCTGCGCTGCTGCCGGCGTTTGGCAGCGCGGGCCTGGCCGTGCTTGATGGCGGCCAATGGGCGCAGGTGGCGGCGCTGCAAGTGCAGCCGGCTGCGGTTTCGCCGGCGCCCGCTGCGGCTGCGTTGCAGCGCTACGCGCCAGGCTTGTGGCTGCGCGGTTTTGATGCGCCCGCAACTGTGCTGCCGGGCGCGCCATTTGATGTGCTGCTGCATTGGACGCAGCTGACGCAGCCGGCACAGCCTGCGACCGTGGAAGTTTTGGCGGGCAGCGCTGCGCCCGTGCGCGTGAACCTGGCAGCGCATGCAGCTGCGCAGAACTTCACCACGCGGACGCAGCTGCGTGCGCCGGCAGCTGCGGGCGAGTTCACACTGGCGCTGCAAACTCCAGGTGCAAGTGCCACATGCGGCTGGCTGCAATGGCCGCGCAGCCAGTGCCGGCTGGCGGCGTTGCAGGTAACACTGCGCGGCAACCAGCCGGGTGCCGTGAACTTTGACGGGCAGCTGCTGCTGGAACAATTTACGGTGCTCACACCGCAGGTGCAGCGCGGCGGCGAAGTGCGCATTGCAGCGCAGTGGTACGCGCTGCGCCAGCCGGCTGCAGACTACACGGAGTTTGTGCACCTGCTGGGTCCGGATGGGCTGGTGCATGGGCAGGTGGACACCTGGCCCGTGCAGGGCACGCGCCCCACCAGCAGCTGGCAGGCGGGCAGCACAATTATTGAAGAGCTTGTACTGCGGGTGGCGCCTGATGCGCCGCCCGGGGCATACACAGTGGAGGCGGGCTGGTACTTGCTGGCCACTTTGCAGCGCCTGCCAGTGCTTGATGCAACGGGCGCAACGATTGACGACAAGCTGCTGACGGGCAGCCTGCAGGTTGTGCCCTAGCGCTTGCCGGCGGCAGCCGCCAAGCGGGCGGGCGCTGTTGCCAGCGCGCGGACCAACTACCACAAGCGCGTAAACCCCACAAAATTCAGGGACTTGAGGCCCGAAGTTGCAAGCCCCAACTCGCTGCTATACTTGCCGACCGACCCAATAGTCATGAGCGAGTTAATTGCAGTCAAAGGAATACAAGAGGGTTTGCTCGTCACGCTGCCCTCGGGCGCATGGGCAGACTTGGAGCCGGCGCTGTACGCACGCATGCAGGAGGAAGATCAGTTCTTTCGCGGTGCGCGCATTATTTTGCAGGTGGGCAAACGCGAGATGAAGGCGGCCGACCTTGGGCGCTTGCGCGACAAGTTTGGCGACCTGGAAATTAACCTGACGGCAGTATTGAGCGAGGCGCGCTTGACGCAGCAGGCTGCGAAGGCGCTGGGCTTGCAAACGCAGCTTGCGAAAACTCCGGCAAGCGTGGCGGCCGCTGCTGCGGCAAAGCTGGAGCCGGGCATCAGCATGGCGGCGTTGATGCAGCAAACGCTGCGTTCCGGGCGCACCATAAACCATGCCGGGCATGTGGTGGTAATTGGCGACGTAAATCCCGGCGCAGAAATTCTGGCCGGTGGCAGCGTGGTGGTATGGGGCCGTTTGTACGGCGTGGTGCATGCCGGTGCGGCCGGCGATCCAGAAGCGATGGTGTGCGCGCTGGATCTTTCGCCACAGCAGCTGCGCATTGGAAAATTGATCACCACCTCGCCGGTGCGGCGCGGGCAGCCGGAGCCGGAGATGGCGCACATTCGAGACGGCCAGATTGTGGCCGAGCGCTGGGTGCCCAAGGATAAATTCAAGCGCCTCACTTGAGGCGGTACGCGGAGAAGGAGCAGGCATGGCAGCGAAAGTAATTACCGTAACCTCCGGCAAGGGGGGAGTGGGCAAAACCACAACGGTCGCCAATGTGGCGGCGGCACTGGCGGCTGAAGGGCAGCGTGTGGTTTGCATTGACCTGGACATTGGCCTGCGCAACCTGGATGTGGTGCTGGGCCTTGAGAACCGCATTGTGTACGACCTGGTGCATGTGGTGGAGAAATCCTGCCGCCTGCGCCAGGCAATGATCAAAGACAAGCGCGTGCCCGAGCTGTACCTGATTCCGGCAGCGCAAACGCGCGATAAATCTGCGGTGACCCCGGAAGACATGGTGCGCGTGTGCGACGAGCTGCGCGCCGATTTTGATTTTGTGTTTTTGGATTGCCCGGCTGGCATCGAGGGCGGCTTTCGCAACGCGCTGGCGCCGGCGGACAAGGTGCTGGTGGTTACAAACCCGGAAGTGGCAGCCGTGCGCGATGCAGACCGCATCATCGGGCTGGTGGAGGCGGACCAAAAGGGGCCGGCGCAGCTGATCTTGAACCGCTATCGTTATGCAATGGTGCAGCGCGGCGAGATGCTCAGCATCGAAGACGTGCTCGACATTTTGGCCATTGACCTGATTGGCGTGGTGCCGGAAGACCCCGATGTGATTACCGCCGGCAACATGGGCAGCCCGGCCTCGCTCAACAAGGAGCTGGCAGTGGGGCAGGCGTACCGCGATATTGCCGCGCGCTTGCTGGGCCGCGATGTGCCGTTCATGTCATTGAAGCCCAAGAGCTGGTACGAAAAACTGGGAACCTTCCTAAATGGAGGTACTACCGAATGACCAGCGATTGGAGCACATCGCTGCAATTAGCGTTTGACAAGCTGCTTGGCCGCAAGCGCAGCGCCAAGAATGCTGCGAGCCGCATCAAGGCGATTTTGGTTTACGACCGCACGGACCTCAACCCCGCGATTTTAGAGAAAATGAAAGAGGAAATTATTGCGGTGATCGCCAAGTATGCGGCCGTTGATATTGACCGGGTGGCTGTTAAGATGGTGCTTGACCATCACGCCCAGTGTTTGACCGCAGAAATTCCGCTGGGCACAGTGACCGGGCGTGCCAAGCGCCACGATACTTCCCCGGCTTAGACCGCACTAATGGCGCCGCTCGGGCGCATGTCCGTCTTGCGCGGCGCGCGCGCCGGTGCGCGCGGCCTGTGGCAGCAGTTTGATGTGCTGCTGCTGGCCCTCACCGCGCTGCTGGTTCTTTTTGGAATTGTGATGATCCGCTCCAGTGCGGCTGGCAGCCCCAGCCTGGAAGGGCTGGCAGCACGCCAGGCCCAATATGCGCTGGCTGGCGCTGTGGTGGTGGCTCTCGGACCCTTCGTCAACTACAAAACTTTGCTGGGCCTTTCCGGCTACTTTTACGTGGCTGCGGTGCTTTTGCTGGGCGCCATTTTGGCTGTGGGGCTAACCGCGTTTGGCGCGCAGCGCTGGTTCGATTTTTTCGGCCTGTTTTTTGTGCAGCCCTCAGAGGTGGTGAAGATTGGCAGCGTGGTGTGGCTGGCAAGCTTTTTTGCGCGCCGGCGCGAGCAGCTGCTGCAGTTTCGCTGGGTGTTCGCGTCGCTGATGTATGCGGGCGTGCCCGTGGTAATGGTGCTGCTGCAGCCAAACTTGAGCACCGCTGCCATGCTTGGGTTCATCTGGTTTGGCATTGCGTGGGCGGCTGGTTTGCGCTGGACGCACCTGGGCATGCTGGCGCTGATGGGGGCGGGCAGCCTGCCGCTGCTGTGGCTGGGATTGGTGCCGTACCAGCGCGCCCGCATCGCAAATTTCCTGTTTCCGGATGCGGCCGGCGGCGCGCGCTACAACGTGGAACAGGCGCTCATCAGCATCGGCTCGGGCGGCTGGCTGGGGCAGGGCTACGGCCAGTCTTCGCAGGTGCAGCTGCGCTTCCTCAAGGTGCGCCACACAGATTTTATTTTTTCCGCAAGTGCGGCGGAGTTTGGTTTTGTGGGCGCACTGATTTTGCTTGCGCTGCTGGCATTGCTTGTACTGCGCCTGTTGCAGATTGCGCGCCAGTCTGATGATGCCTTTGGCGCCTACCTGTGCTACGGCCTGGCGACGCTGTTCTTTGTGCAGACAGTGCTGAATGTAAGCGTGAACCTGAACTTGTTTCCAGTGGCCGGGCTGCCGCTGCCCTTTGTGAGCTACGGCGGCAGCGCGCTGGTGGCGGCAGCGCTGGGCATTGCCATTGCGCTAAGTGTTAACGCGCACCGCAACCCGCGCAAGTTTTAGGGCTGCGCCTTGCTGCACCGCTGCCCGCCGGATCCACGATGACGATGCAACCTGTGCGTGTGCGTTTTGCGCCGTCGCCCACCGGCTTTTTGCACATTGGCGGCGCGCGCACTGCGCTCTACAACTATTTGCTGGCGCGCCAGACTGGCGGCAGCTTTGTGCTGCGTATCGAAGACACGGACCAGGAGCGCCTGGTGCCCGGCGCATTTGAAAACATGCTGGCCGGGCTGCGCTGGCTGGGCCTGCAATGGGACGAAGGCCCGCAAGTGGGCGGGGCGCATGCGCCCTATGTGCAATCGGAGCGCGCGGCACTGCACCGCGCGCGTGCAGAGCAGCTGGTGCTGGCGGGGCAGGCATACCACTGCTTTTGCACGCGCGAGCGGCTGGATGCCCTGCGCACAGAGCAGCGCGTGCTGAAGCGGCCGCCGCGTTATGACGGCCAATGCCGCAATCTGGCGCCCGCCGTTGCAGCGCAATTGCGCGCCGCCGGCACACCGGCCGTCATCCGCTTCAAGACTCCGGCAGATGGCAGCACCACGGTTACCGATGCCATTCGCGGCGACATCACGGTGCAGAACAGCACAATCGACGACTTCATCATTCTCAAGTCTGACGGCTTGTCGCTTTACCATCTGGCTGCGATGGCGGACGACCATGCCATGGGCATCACGCATGTGATTCGCGCAGATGAGTGGCTGCCCAGCCTGCCAAAGCATGCGCTCATCCTGCGCGCGTTTGGCTGGCCGGAGCCGGTGTGGTGCCACCTTTCCGTGTTTCGCAAACCCAGCGGCAAGGGCAAGATGAGCAAGCGCGATGCCGCCGAACTGCGCGGCAGCGAGGGCCACTCCATTTTTGTGCATGAGCTGCGCGAGATCGGCTACCTGCCCGCGGCCGTGCTGAACTGGCTGGCGCTGATGGGCTGGAGCTATGACGATCAGAAGGAAGACTTTGACATGGCGGAGCTGGTGCGCTGCTTTAGCCTGGCGCGTGTGAACCCGGCAGCCGCCGCAGTCAACTTTGAAAAGCTGGACCACTTTCAGGGTGTGCATTTGCGGCGCATGCTGCCGCAGGAATTGGCCGCTGCGCTCGTGCCTTACTTTATGGCAGCCGGTTTGCCGGCGGACCTAAGCTTGCTGGAGCGCATCGTGCCGCTCATTCAGGAGCGCATCACCACGTTTGAAGATGCGCCGCCGCTTGCCGGATTCTTCTTTCGCGAGTCCGTGGATTGCAACAGCGCGGATCTGCTGGTCAAGGATAAAACGGCGGGTGAGTCGGCTGTGGTTTTGCAGCGTGCGCATGCGGTGCTGGCCGCGCTGCCCACGGCGCAGCACAGCGCAGCGAACGCCGCACTTGCAGCGCTGGCTGCGGAGCTGGAGCTGAAGCCGGGCCAGCTGTTTAGCCCGCTGCGCATGGCGGTCACCGGGCAAAAGGTGAGCCCGCCGCTGTTTGAAACAATGGAGCTGCTTGGGCGCGATGTTGTGCTGGCAAGGATTAGCGCAGCCACGCAGCTGCTGCTGGCGGCTTGATGCGGGGTTCGGGCAGTCTTTGGCGGGCTTGTGATATTATCAGGAAAATTGGGGGATAGTTTAGTGGTAGAACTACGGACTCTGACTCCGTCAGCCTAGGTTCGAATCCTGGTCCCCCAGCCTGAAGCCCGCCATCTGGCGGGCTTTTTTCTTGCGCTGTTATACTGCGCAGTACAACCCAAGGAGCCCGTAAATGGCAGCCACTCTTTCAGAAAGCATCCTGCAGGATTTTGACACGCATCAGCTGCATCCACTGCAGCATCCATCTACGCATGCCAATGCGCTGGTGGTGGAGCGCGCCGACGGCGTGTATCTGCACACGCCGGAAGGGCGCAAAATTTTGGACGGCATGTCTGGTTTGTGGAATGTAAATATTGGCTACGGCAACCAGGAGCTGCCTGAGGCGGCGCGCGAGCAGATGAGCCGGCTGGCGTATACCTCTAACTTCACGGGCATGACGAATGTGCCATCCAGCCAGCTTGCCAAGCGCCTGGCCGGGCTGGCGCATGCCACGCTCAACACCACCTTCTTTACTTCCGGCGGCTCGGAGGCCAACGACACGGCCTTCAAGACTGCGCGCTATTACTGGCAGCGCCTGGGCCGCAAGCAAAAAACAAAAATCATTGCGCGCCACAGCGCGTATCACGGCATTACGCTGGCAGCCACGTATGCCACCGGCCTCACGCGCTATCACGCAATGTTTGGCCCGCCACTGGCCGGGTTTCTGCACACCGTTGATCCTTACCCGTATCGCCTGGCAATTGCACAGCAAGCGGGCGAGAGCGCCGGCGCGGCGGCTGCGCGCGCATTGGCGGAGATGATTGAGCGCGAAGGGCCGGACACAATTGCGGCCTTCATTGCCGAGCCGGTGCAGGGCGTGGGCGGCGTGATTGTGCCGCCCGACGATTACTTCCCGCTGGTGCGGGCCGTGTGCGACAAATACGATGTGCTGTTAATTATGGATGAAGTGATCTGCGGCTTTGGACGCACCGGGCGCTGGTTTGGCAGCCAGCACTGGGGGCTGCGGCCGGACATGCTGGCATTTGCCAAAGGCATCACCAGCGGCTATCTGCCGCTGGGCGGGCTGCAAATATCGGATGCAGTGCGCGAGGTGGTGATGAGTGCGCCGGCTTCCGAGATGTGGATGCACGGCTACACCTACTCCGGGCATGCCGCCTGCTGTGCCGTGGGCCTGAAGAACCTGGAGATTATTGAGCGCAGCGCGCTGGTGGAGCGTTCGCGCGAACTGGGCGCCTACCTGCTGGCGCAGCTGCAGCCGCTGCGCGAGTTTGATTGTGTGGGCGACGTGCGCGGGCTGGGCTTGTTGTGCGGCATGGAGATTGTGGCAGACCGCGAGACGCGCACGCCGGATCCGGCGCGCGCAACGGCGATTGCCAACGCATGCCTGGCGCGCGGTGTGCGCACGCGTGCCGTGGGCAACAGCACGCTGGCGCTCTCGCCGCCGCTGATCATTACACGCGAAGAGATTGACCACATCGTACAAACTTTGGGGGCGGTGCTGGACAGCATTTAGGCTGCGCTGCGCAGCCAAACAAAAAGCCCCCGCGTGTGATGGCGGGGGCTTTGCATTTAAGTTGCGGCGGATTACAACGCAGCTTTGGCGGCGGCCAGTACCGCGGCATAGTCTGGTTCGTCGCCCAGCGCAGGCATGTAGGCGGAGTAGGTGACCTTGTCTTTGCGGTCCACCACCCACACGGCGCGCCGCAGCAGGCGCAAATCCTTGATGAGCGCGCCATAGGCTGCGCCAAAATTAGCGTCGTAATAATCCGAAAAGGTTTGCACACGCTCCACGCCGGCTGCTGCGCACCAGCCTTTTTGGGTAAAGGGCAGATCCATGCTCACCGTCAGCATGCGCACATCATCGCCCAGCTGCGCGCCCTCCTCATTGAAACGCCGCATCTCTTTGTCACAAACACCTGTGTTGACTGAGAGTACGCTGGCGATGATGCGCACTTTGCCGGCCGTGTCCGCCAGCGGCTGCACCCGGTCCATTGAGTTGTTGTGCACACTGAAAGCTGGCGCCGGCTGGCCCGGCTTGAGATCCGGCCCCACAATTGTGGTGTCTGCGTTGCGCCACTGCAATAATCCTTTGCGTTCGATGGTCATATTTGCCTCCGTTAAACTGCGCGATGATAGCACACGCAGCGCAAACTTACGCGAGCTGCGTGTAGAGCGTGAGCAGCTGGCGCGCCGCTGCCTGCCATGAAAATGATGCGGCGCGCAGCAGGCCGCGCGCGCGCAGGTCAGCGCGCAGTGCGGTGTCACCGGTGATGCGCAGCAGTGCCGCTGCAAGCGCTTGTTCATCGCGCGGGTCGGCCAGCAGCGCTGCGCCGCCCGCCACTTCCGGCAGGCACGGCGCGCTGCTTGCCAGCACGGGTGTGCCGCAGGCCAGCGCCTCGGCCAGCGGCAAGCCGAAGCCCTCGTACAGCGAAGGATAAGCAACTGCGGCTGCCGCCGAGTACAGCGCCGGCAGATGCGCGTCCTCCACATAGCCGGTAAGCAGCACGCGCTGCTGCAACCCCAGTTGTTGCACCGCCGCGCGAATGGACTGCTCGGCGCCACCCGGCCCGCCCACAATCACCAGATTGTGTTCGCTGTTGCGCAGCGCTGCGTAAAACGCTGCGATCAGGCGCAGATGGTTTTTGCGCGGGTGGAGTGTGCCCACGCACAGCACAAATGGCTGCGCGCCGAGTGCGTAGCGCTTGCGCACGGCTAGCTGCCCGGGGCTGGCAACCGGCTGGAAGCGCGCAGCAACGCCCGGGTAGAGCACGGTAATCTTCGCACTTGGCGTGCCATACAAATCCATCAAGTCATCCCGCGTGGCTTGTGAATCTGCCAGCACATGCGTGGCGCGCTGCACGGAGCGCGGCACGGCCTGCTTTAAAAAGGCGCGCAGGCCGGGCGCAGCCGTAGCGGGCTCGCGTTCAAATGACAGATCGTGCACGGTGAGCAGCGTGGGAATGCGCGCGCTTACGGGTGGCAGCGTGAAGTCCGGTGAGTGGTACAGCTGCACGCGGCCGGTGGCCAGCTGCACGGGCAGCGGCAGCTGCAGGCGGTGCCAGGCGCGCGCCAGCCAGGCATCGGGCACGGGCAGGCGGCGCGCATGAAAATTTGCGGGGAGCGCCGGCAGGGCGTGCGGCAGCGGCAGGCGCGCTGCGTAAAAGAGGCGGTAGCTGTTGTGCGCGTCGAGCTCAGCCAGTGCGAGCAAAAGCTCGCGCACATAGCGCCCGATGCCGGCGCCCTGCTGGACGGCGGCGGTTACTTCGAGGCCGATGCGCATGCGGGTTGGCGGCCGGCCGGATGGCGCGCTTTCAGAGGACTTTGCGGAAGGTCCAGTAGCGGTTGACGAAAAAATTCCAAAACATGACGACCGCAACTGCGCAAACGTGGGCTGCGTTGGTGCCGGCCAGCCGCGCGGTGAGCGGTTCCAGCCACGCGGTAAAAAATGGATCGAACAAGCTGCTCAGCAACCCAAAAATTGCGAGGTTGATTGCCCAGCCGCCAATGTTTACAAGCGCAAACTTTGGCGCAATCACGCGCTTGCGCTCCGCGCGTGTTTCCGGGTAAATCCAGTAACGGTTCCAAATAAAGTTGCTGGTGAGCGCCAGCGAAAATGAAATCGTTTTGGCCACCAGCCGCAAAACAGTTGTATGCATGTTTGCCACGCCCACCAGCAAGTTGAGTGTGGTGGTGTCGATGCTGAAGCCAATCAAGCCGACAATGCCAAACTTAATGAAGCGCTTTACCTCTGCCGGGCGCGCATGCGCAAAGGTGTAAATGCTGCCGAAAGCGGCCCTCATTGCGCTGCCTTGGTGGTGCGCGGCTGCGCGGCTGCCAGCATGCCCAGCAGGCTGGCCACGTGCAGATGCACATTATTTACAAACAAGTTATCCACCACGCTGTGGGCGGCCAGATGCGCGCCCGCTGCCAGGATCCCCAGCGCCAGGGCGCGCTGCCAGCCGCTGGCGCTGCGCAGCGCGCGCCAGCCTTGCTGCGCAGCTGCCAGCAGCAGTGCCACAAAAATCAGCAGGCCGGGCAGGCCGGTCTCGGCGGCCAGGTTTAGATAGAAATTGTGTGCGTGGCCGAGCGCCAGCGGCCAGCGCACCAGCCGGTAGCGCTCGTAGGCCGCTGCGTAGTTGCCCAACCCCACGCCCAGCCATGGATGCGCCGCAGCCATTTCGGCTGCGGCCTGCCAGTGCGCCAGGCGTTCCACCACCGCGAAGTTGGCGCTGGTGGGAACAACGCCGCGCATATCCGCCACCGTGATGTCTTGCGTGATGCTGCGCATGCGCGCCACAACCGAAGGCGGCAAAAGGCTGCGCCCGGCAAAAAGCAGCGCGGCTGCCAGCAGCGCCAAGCGCAGCCCGGCGCGCGTGCCGGCGGGTCGCAGCATTCCCAGCAGCAAGACGGCAGCGGCAGCGCCGGCACCCAGCCACGCACCGCGTGAGTACGACGCCAGCAGCGCGCCAGCTGCAAGCAGTGCCACGCATGCGCAGGCAGCGGCGAGCAGTTTGTGCCGGCCAACTTGGCGCGCCGGCCACAGGCCCGCTGCCAGTGCCGCAGCCAGCGGCCATACCAGGCCCATGTAGCCGCCAAAGGGATTGGGCTGCTCGAATCCGCCGTAAGCGCGAAAGAGGCCGGGCGCAATGGAGTAATGCTCGGGTCCGTAGCCGCGCAGCGCAAATTGCCAGTTGCCAACCACGGCCTGCGTTGCACCGGAGAGCAGCAGCGCGGCCAGCAGCCATGGCGTGCTGCGCCGCGGCTCCGCCGCCACCAGCGCCATTACCAGCAGTACTTGCAGCCACTTGGCCCACTCCGCAGCGCCGGTGCGCAGATCTTGAGCGGCCAGCAGCGTGGCGCCGCCAAACACCAAAAATAATATCAGCAGCAGCGCCACGCTGTGGGTTGGCAATTGCAGGCGGCGTTGGGCCAAGCCGCGCAGCAGCCACGCCAGCAGGGCCAGCCCCAGCAGCAGCTGTGCCGGATCCGGCAGCGCCGGATAAGTTACAGCCAGCAGCGCCTTAAATGGCCCGGCCAGCAGCGCCAGCGCCAACGGCAGCAGCGGCCAGCGCAAAGCTGCCGGCAGCAGCACTGCACCCAGCACCAGCACTGCAGAAAGCAGCGCCGGTGCGCGCCAGAGCAGCGCACCCAGCAGCACACCCAGTGCGGCCACTAGCAGTGCGCGTGTGTTTTGCTGCGGACGGTGGGCTGTGGCCAGCATGGCTAGCGGCGCACCGGGCTAAGTGACGTGCTGCCACGCTCCAGCCCAACCAGGAATGGCGTCAGATTTTCAATGTCGTCGAGAATCAAGCCTGCGCCACGAACCACGCAGGTGAGCGGATCTTCCGCCACCCAAAAGCGCACTTTCAACTCTGCTTCCATGCGCGCTGCAAGCCCGCGCAGGTTGGCCACGCCGCCTGCCAGGCAGATGCCGCTCTCCATCAGGTCTTCAATAATTTGCGGTGGCGTCTCGTCCAGCGTTTCCTTTACAAGGTTGATGAGCGTTGTGACGGCACTGGAGAGCGCCTCGCGAATCTCAATGGAGGAGACTTCCACCGAGTCCGGCAGGCCGGTGACAAGGTTGCGGCCGCGCAGTGTAACGCTCTTCTCTTCCGGCATGGGGTAGGCTGAGCCGATGGTGAGCTTGACGCGCTCGGCAGTGCGCTCGCCAATCGCCAGGTTGTATTTGTTGCGCGCGTACGCAATGATGTCTTCGTCCATCTCGTCCCCGGCCACGCGCAGCGACCGGCTGACAACAATGCCACCCATTGAGAAGACCGCCGCCTCGGTGGTGCCGCCGCCGATGTCCAGGATCATTGAGCCGCGCGCTTCGCCCAGCGGCAGCCCGGCCCCGATGGCAGCAGCCGTTGGTTCTTCAATCAGATACGCTGCGCGCGCGCCCGCGGCCATCGTCGCATCGTAGACGGCGCGCTTCTCCACCTCGGTTACGCCGCTGGGGATGCCCACCACCACGCGCGGGCGCGGGATGGGCACAATGCTGTTCTCGTGCGCCTTCTTGATAAAGTACGCCAGCATCGCCTCGGTGATTTCGTATTCGGAGATGACGCCATCACGCAGCGGGCGCACCGCCAGAATGTTGGCAGGTGTGCGCCCCACCAGCTCCTTGGCACCCACCCCGATGGCCAGCGGCTTGCGCGTCTTCTTGTCCACCGCCACCCATGATGGCTCGTTGATGACAATGCCCTTGCCGCGCACCATCACAAGCGTGTTGGCGGTGCCGAGGTCGATACCAATATCTAGTGAAAAGAGGCCGAGCAGCCAATTGAGCGGGCTGATTGCCAAAAAGTTTCTCCCGTGCGAGTGTGCGCTGCCGAGTTGGAGATTGGCAAAGCCGCACCCGCAGGAACGGAGCTGCGCTTTGGTGCGCCAGCACAGCCAATAGTTTGTGAGTATAGCATGCGCAATCCGCCGCAATGGCGATTGCTATAATGCCGGCATGCCCTTGCGAAGCGTGGTAAGCGGCTATTTTGCGGCACATTCAACGCTGCGCGCGTGCAACACGGTGGTGGTGGCTGTGTCTGGCGGAGCGGACAGCCTTGCGCTGCTGCATGCGCTGCAGGCATTGCCCGCTGCTGAACGCCCGGCTTTGTGGGTGGCGCACTTGGATCATGCGCTGCGGCCCGGGTCTGAGAGCGACGCGCACTTTGTGTGTGAAACGGCTGCCCGGTGGCAGCTGGGCTGCAGCAGCGAGCGGCGCCTGGTGCGGGAGACAGCTGCGCGCCTGCACCTTTCAATTGAAATGGCTGCGCGCCAGGTGCGCTATGAATTTTTGGCGGGCGTGGCGCAAGCGCAGGGTGCGGGTGCGGTATTGGTGGCGCACAACGCTGACGACCAGGCCGAGACAGTGCTGCTGCGCCTGCTGCGCGGCGCCGGGCTGGCCGGGCTGCGCGGCATGCGGCCGCTGAGCCGTGTGCCCGGTGCGCCGGCGCTGCTGCTGGGCCGGCCGCTGCTAAATGTGCCGCGCGCAACCATCGAGGCCTATTGCGCGCAGCACGCGTTAGAGCCGCGCCAAGATGCAAGCAACACTGACCAGACCATCGGGCGCAATCGGGTGCGCCACCAGCTGCTGCCGGCGCTGGAGGCGGCGCAGCCGCGCTTGCGCCGCATACTCAGCCGCACAGCCGCGGTGCTGGCCAGCGAGCATGCTGTGGTGCTGCAGGCAACAGACCGCGCGTGGGAGCAATGTGCATTGCGTGCGCCGGCGGGCCAGCTGGCATTTGCACGCCAGCCATTTGGCGCACTGCTGCCGGCGCTGCAAGCCGGGCTGCTGCGGCGCGCGGTGCGCACGCTGCGGCCCGCACTGCGCGATGTGGACTATGCGCCGATTGCAATTGCCTGCGAGTTTGTGCGCCATGCCGCCGTGCGCCAGCAGGTGCTGCTGCCGGGCGCGCTGGCACTGTATGTGGAGTACGAACGGTTGCTGGTGCTGCCGGCTGCAAGTGCACCGCAGCCCGAACTGCAGCCGTTCATGGATGGATGCAGTGCGGTGGATGTGGGCGTGCCCGGGCGCACCAGCTTGGGCGCGTGCGGCTGGTGGCTGGAGGTGTGCGCAGCGCCGGCGGCCGCCGCCGCGCCTGACCGTTGGGCGGTGCAGTTTGCGCACCCGGCGCAAGCACCGCTGGCACTGCGCAGCATGCGCCGCGGCGAGCGCTTTCAACCGCTGGGGCTGCACGGGCACAGCCAAAGTGTTGCGCGCTTTTTGCAAAATGCAAAAGTGCCGCAGGCGCTGCGCGCTGCGTGGCCATTGCTGTGCTCTGGCGAGCAGGTGGTATGGGTGGGCGGCTGGCGTTTGGATGCGCGCGCATGCGCGCTGCCCGGCACCGACGCATGGGTGGCGCGCCTGCATCCGCCGGATTGATGCAGCAGCTGCGGCGCGTCGCACCGCAGCAATAAATTTAAATTATTGGGCGGCCGATTGCAGCACGGTCACGGTTACGCCGCTGTCTTCCACCGGCAGCACAAAGGTGCGGCAGGCAACACCGGCCGTGGCAAAGGCAGCCTGCATCGCCGCCGCAATTTGCATATGATTGTGCGCTGCAAATGCTGCCAGGCTAGGCCCCGCGCCGGATAGCACAACCGCAGCAGCCCCCGCCTGCAGCGCAGCCTGCTCGGCTGCGTCGTAGCCTCTAATCAGCAGGCGGCGCTGCGGCTGATGCAGCTTGTCTTGCATGGCCCAGCCCAGCAGCGCGTAGTCTGCAGTTTGCAATGCTTGCACCACCAGCGCCGTGTGTCCAATATTGAACGCTGCGTCCGCCAGCGGCACCATGCCCGGCAGCGCAGCGCGCGCCTGCGCGGTGGCCAGCTCCACCGCCGGCAGTGCCAGCGCCACCTGCATTGCGGGCAGCGTGATGCGTGCGCAGCGCACAGCGCTGCCCGCAGCGCTTGCCAGCGTTAGCCCGCCCAGCAGCGCTGCCGCAGCATTATCCGGGTGGCCTTCCAAGCTGTGGGCCAGCTGCAGCAACGCATGCGGATCCGTGGCAGCGCCGCTGAGCGCCTGCGCAGCTGCCAGCCCGGCAACAATTGCGGCCGCACTGGAGCCCATGCCGGAGTTAAGCGGAATATTGTTTTGGGCGCGCAGCTGCAGCGTGCCGGGCGGCGCGCCCGCATGCGCCTGCCAGTAAGCGCGCGCAGCGCGCAGCACCAGATTACGCTCGTCTCTTGGCAGCGTGTCCGCGCCTTCGCCGTGCTGCTCTACTTGCAGGCTGCCGCCGGCCGGTGCGCTGCCAAGCTCAATCTCATTGCGCAGCCCAAGCGCCAACGCCAGGCAATCAAAGCCCGGCCCAAGGTTGGCGCTGGTTGCCGGCACGGAAACACGCACGCGCATGGACATTGGTCAGGCTGTGGCTTGCGCGCGGTGCAGCGCCAGCATGTCTGCCAGCAGCGCGTAGCCGGTGGCCACGCCGCCCGCGCCCGGCCCCACCAGCGTTACATCGCCCAGCATGGCGGTGCTGAAGGTGATGGCGTTGGTGATGCCGCCGACTGCAGCCAGCGGATGCGTGAGCGCCAGACGCTGCGGGCGCACCTGCGCCGCTTGTGCGTCCACTGTTGCCACCAGCTTCCAGCGTTCTCCTGCAGCAGCAGCGGCCGCCACATCGGCGGGGGTGAGCTGCGTGATGCCCTGCACCGCCACATCTTGCAGGCGCAGCGTGCGGCCCATCAAAATGTTGGCAATGATTACCAGCTTGCATGCGGCGTCATGGCCTTCTACATCGCCAGCCGGGTCTGCCTCTGCATAGCCAAGCGCCTGCGCTTCCGCCAGCGCTGCGGGGTAGGTTGCGCCGGCTTCCATGCGCGTGAGGATGTAGTTGGTAGTGCCGTTAAGTATTCCGGCGCAGGCGCTGATGCCGGCGCCCTGCAGCAGTTCGCTGCCCAGGCGCAGCGCAGGCGTGCCGCCCATCACCGTGCCTTCCACGCCCAGCGTCACGCGCTGCGCGCGCGCCAGCGCCGCCAGTGCGGCATAGTGCAGCGCAATGGGCCCCTTGTTGGCTGTGACCACATGCCGCCCGCTGCGCAGCGCGGCTTGAATGTAGCCGGTGGCCGGCTCGCCGGTTTGCAGGTTGGTGGGGCTGCACTCAACAATGATGTCTGCGTTGCCGGCAGTGATGATGCGTGGCGCATCCCAATCATGGTGGTCGGCGGCCAGCTTGCCGAGCTGCGTGCCGGCGGCTGCCAGCAGTGCAGCCGGCTGCAGCCCGGCGGCGTGGTACACGCTGCCATGGCGCTGCGTGGCAACGGCCACCACTTGCAGCAGCGCACCAGTTTGCTGTGCCAGCGCTGCGCCGTGCTCGTGCAAAATTTGCAGCAAGCCGCGGCCCACGCTGCCAAAACCAACCAGTGCAAGGCGGTAAGTTTTCACGCCGGCAGCTGCCTGCTATTTGCCGGCCAGCCGCGCAATGCGGCGCCGCACTTCAAACCACTGTACTTTGGAAACGCCCAATTTTCTGCGCAGCAGGTCCGGTTCCATATCCGCAAGGCAGTCCGTGACGGCACACCGCCAGCGCAGCCGGTCAAACGTGATGCGCTGCGCAAGGCCGGCGCTGTTGGTGATGTCTTCCAGCCAGTACTCCAGCAGGCGCACGGAGTACGGAAATACGCGCGGGTTTTTCTTGGTGCGCGCAATGTAGTCCTCGTAGATGCCAATCCAGTCCGGATCTACATCAACCTTGCGTTCCTTGTGGCGGTGGCGCTTGTCCGCGTAGCGCACATAAAGGGCGGGCGCCTTGCGGTTGGAAAAATCCAGATGGCGGTGCTCCAGCCGCGCAACTTCGCCCTTGCGCAGCCCTGTATGCAGCACCAGCGTGAGCATGGCAAACGGGCGCGGATCCGGCTTGAGCTTGCGCTCGCCAAAAGATTCGGCTGCGCCCAGCGCTTGATCGATCTCGCGCTCTGTGAGCAATTCCGGCAGCGGGCTGCGCACAGAGATGTTGACGACGGCATCAGCCGGGTCAGACTTCAGGCCGGCGTTGAGGGCGGCCCAGCGAAAGAAAGACTTGAGCGCCGTGATGCGCCGGTCCAGCGACTTGGGCGCGCAGGGCACAGACCGGCCGGACTGCAGCCACTTGATGAACTCGTTGAGTGATTTTGTGGTGAACTTGTTGAGCGCTGTGCCGGCGCCATAGTGGCCGGCCAGCAGCTGCACATCAATGCGGTAGTTCTTGATGGTGTTGCCGGAAAGCCCGCTGCGCCGGAGGTGTTCCAGCCAGGCCACGCTGGCAGCAGCCAGGGCGGTGGTGGGCTGCAACCCGCGCGCAGCGATGCGCGCCGGCTTGGGCTTTTCGGCGGCGGTTTTTTTTAGGGCAGGCATGGGCTGTAACTAGCTGCGGCGCTGCTTCAGCCGTCGGACGCGGGTGGAACCTGCGGGGCGCTGCGCGACAGCGGACAGGAGTTGTAGTCGCGCCCCAGAATTACCTGAAACTGATTTGGGCTCTCCGTTATTGGCCGCTGCTCAACGCGGCTTTGGTCCAGATGAAATAGCGCGCGCAGCTTGGGCAATTGCGGATCCAACTCACTGCCAGTGTAGTTGAGAATGATTGTCTGTGCAACCGGCGCTGCAATTTTTGCCTGTGCAGCGCTTTCCAGCACGTCCGCTTGCAGGCCCAGCTGGCGCACGTTTTGTGCGGCCAGCTGCGCTGCCGGTGCCCAGCCGCTGCGGTCCAGCAGCTCCACGGTATAGGCGGGTGGTGGCTGCCACTCCGGCAGCGCAAGCGCCTGCTGCAAAAACGGCTGCAGCTCCGGTGCGTTGGGCAGGTAGGCGGCCGGAAAGTGTGCGTCGCCCTCGTAGCGCGTGATCAGCGGCGGGCGCAGCACGCTGCCGCGCAGCTGGCTGCCGTCAAAGCGCACAGCCAGCGGCACAAACTGCAGCACATCGCCCAGCTGCATGTTGGTTTGCACGGCGCTGGCAAACTGGCGGTAGAGGGCGGGCAGGCGCAGCAGCGTGCTGGACTGGTGCAGGCGCGCCACAATCGCGCGCAGCACATCTTGCTGCCGGCGCGAGCGGTCCTGGTCATCGCTGCCGTAGCGCAGGCGCGCATACCATTGCGCGGTGGCGCCATCCATCTTCTGCAAGCCGGGCCGCACCCGGAACTCAGCCCAGTTGCGCGGCTGGGCTGCGTCAAGGCCAGGCGCTTTTAGAATGCGGTCGCTAAAGTCGCATGGCACCGGCACCTCAATGCCACCGAGCGTATCCACAATTTGAATGAAAGCCGGAATGTCCACCCAGACCACATAGTGCGCGGCAAAGCCAAAGTTGTAGAGCACGGTTTGCTGCGCAAGCGCCAGCGCGCCGTCCGGCGCAAAGCGTGCGCTGCCCACGGCGGTGTTGATGGTGCCCATCGAGTTGCCGGGCAGGTACACATACAAGTCGCGCGGCAGCGACACAAGGTTCACCTGCCCGGTAGCCGTGTGCAGCGCAACCAGCACAATCGAGTCAGCGCGCCGGTCGCCGGCTGTCTCCACATCCGTGCCCAGCAGCAGCAGGTTTAGCTGGCCGTTGGCCACGGGCAGCTGCGCAGCGCGCTGCGGGATGGCAACCAGCGGCGTGTGCACCGGCGTGGGGTAATCCGGCTGCAGCTGCGGCAGGCGCGCTTGCGCGGCCGGAGTTGCCGTGGGGATTGGCGCAGGCGTGGGCGCGGCAGGCGGGGCAGCTGCAGCCGGCCGGGCAATATTGGCAAGTGAGTTGGCGGTGGCTGCGGTTGGCTGTGCGGTGCGGCGCAGCGGGTTGAAGGCGTAAGCCATCCCGCCGGCAGCTGCCAGCAGCAAGCATAGGGCCAGCACAGGCAGCGCGCGCACGCGGCGGGCGGGGCGCGGGCGCAGATAAATCTCAGTCATTGGTCGGCCAAAGCGCGCCTGCGCTGCGCGCACCTCAATCTAAAAAGAGCATTCCCCAGGTGGTGGGGTTGGTTAGCTTGCGCGTGCCAATGTTGGAGACCAGTGATTGCTGCAAGCTGGCCGCGGGGTCGTCGTTGTCGCTGAGCGACAGCGCAAACCCAAAGCTGGCGCCCGCTGCAGGTTTGGCGCCGAGCGCGCTCCACGGGATGGCGGCTTCGAGGCGGTAGCCGGCGCCATCTGCCTGCGCTGCGACGCTGCCCGCCACTGCGCCGGCATTTGCCTGCGGATACCAGCGGTAAATTTGCGCCGCTACAGTGCGGCCGCTGAGGTCGCCCGGCGAGATGCCAACTTGAAAATCGTCGCTGCCCATGTTCGTGGAGGCGAAGTCTGCTGCAAGGCTGGTGTCGAGCAGCAGCTCAATGCTGTCGCCCTTGAAAATATTGCTGCCGGTCTGGCGCTGGGCGTGCACATCATCCACAACCTGCACCGCAATATACAAGTTGGCTGCATCCCAGGCAATGTTGAAGCTGCCGCTGAGGTCGCCCGCACCGTTCCAGCTGGCTGCCCCAAACGCAACGCTGCCGGCGCTGTAAGGCAGGCTGCCCCAATCAGACAAGTTGCCGTCAATTGCCGGCGCGCCGCGCTGCGCAGCGCGCACTGGCACACCGTTGCTGCGCGCAAGCACAACGGGCGGCACGGCGGTCTTTGTGGGCAGCGCGGTGGCGGTTGGGGTGCGGCTCGGCGGTGCTGTGGCAGTTGCAGTTGGGGTGTGGCTGGGCAGTGCGGTGGCTGTTGGCGTGACGGTTGCGGTGGGCG
>Ga0208960_1000239_pt1 | contig 31422 bp, 20 predicted proteins | sample GreLakmeON33MSRF_FD_187703 | JGI IMG/M metagenome (GOLD analysis project Ga0208960, IMG submission 187703) | Freshwater lentic microbial communities from great Laurentian Lakes, MI, USA - Great Lakes metaG ON33MSRF (SPAdes) | ecosystem: Environmental > Aquatic > Freshwater > Lake | place: Great... | reverse complement strand
CCACGAGGTATGGTTCGGCCTGCCGTGGCATGACGGGCAGCACGATGCCAAACCCCAGCAGGTCGATAAAAACCGTCAGGAAAATAACGAGCAGCGCACCTCTGGGTGGGCTGCTGGGAACGTTTGGCAGGGCGGATGAATCAGAAGCCGGCATACACAACCTGAAGGAACAGCAGAACCAATGAGAATCTGTAGACTATACACCCCATGAGCAAAGCCACGTCAAACGACCAACACAGCCCGCCGCAGGAGGCCCTGAGCGTCTCGGAGGTCACGTCGCGAGTCAAGGAGCATCTCGAGGGTCGGTTTGCCGACGTATGGGTGGCAGGGGAAATTTCCAACTTCACGCGAGCTTCTTCCGGCCACCTCTATCTTTCCCTCAAGGACGAAAACGCGCTCTTGCGGGCCGTTGTCTGGCGAGGAGCCGTGCCGCTCTTGGCGATCGAACCGTCGGATGGGCTGGAGGTTGTCTGCCATGGGCGATTGGAAGTTTATGCGCCACGAGGAACCTACCAACTCACAATCGACCAATTGCATGCCGTGGGCACTGGGGCTCTGGAAGCCCGCCTTCGCAGACTGCATGCAATGCTGGAGCAGGAAGGTCTCTTCGCCCCAGGCCGCAAGCGGCCGCTCCCGGCGTTTCCCACTCGCATCGCAGTGGTCACAAGCCCAACGGGGGCGGCAATCGCCGATTTTCTCAAGACAATGCTTTCACGATGGCCGTCGTGCGAAGTGTTTGTGGTGCCATCTCGGGTGCAAGGGGCGGGGGCGGCAGAAGAGTTGGCCGCGGCGTTGGGAACGGCCGCCCGCATCCGGCCGACGGTAGACGCGATTGCACTCATTCGGGGCGGCGGCAGTTTGGAAGACCTCTGGGCTTTTCACGAAGAGGTCCTCGTGCGGGCAGTGGCAGCCTCGCCGATCCCGCTGGTGTCTGGGATCGGTCACGAAATTGATATTTCACTGACCGATCTGGCCGCCGATCTGCGGGCCCTGACACCCACGGATGCCGCCGTGCGGATTGCTCCGGATCGGGTGCAAGTGGCAGCCACCGTAACCGCCCTTGGCAGCCGCCTAGAGTCCGGGGCGCAGCAGCGTTTGGAATTGGCGCGCGAGCGCATCCAACAGCTTGCCCGATCTCGCATTCTGTCCGATCCTTCGTGGCTGGTTCGAGACAGAAGGAGTTCGCTTGAGCAGGATGCCGCACGACTGAAACGATTGGGCACAGGGGCTCTTGAACGGGCAGGCGAACGCCTGCGAGCCGCGGTTGGCCGCCTCGAGGGTGGCAGCCCGCTGAAGCTTCTGTCGCGAGGCTATTCCATGACCCAGTCCCACGTTGATGCGGACGACGAGGCCGATGCCATGCCGCTGCGATCAGTTGCCAGCGTGCCTCTTGGCAGTACGCTTGTGACGCACCTTGCCGACGGGCGTTTGTGGAGCCGAGTGGAAAGGAAATCGACCAATGCATTCTGAAAACGATCCTGGTTCAACCCCAGCCGATACCGCTGCGGAGCCGTCACACTCTGGGCAGACCCCCTCCTTTGAAGCAGCCCTGTCGCAACTCGGCGATACCGTCAGCCGACTCGAGGGAGGCGGTCTTGGCCTTTCGGAAGCGATCGCCGCGTACGAGCAAGGCGTGGCCCTTCTACGACAGCTTCACAATGAGTTGTCCAATGCCGAGCAACGCGTGCGGGTACTGGAAAGCGTCGACCAAAGCGGCTGCCCCACGACCGGTTCGATGGTTTCGGCAAGCGGGCATTCGGAAACGCGTGATGCAACCGTTCACAACGGTCAGGAAGCCATGGGCAAACGCACTTCCTCCCGTGGGGGTGCATCGGCTGCCCGAACATCTCCTTCACGAAGTGGATCGGCTGGAAAATCCACCGGCCCAAAAAGCCTGCCCGGGATGGACGATTCGTCGGGTTGAGTCTAGAATGCCAGTTCGGTTCCACCCTATGTGCAGGGCCCGTTTATGGCAAGCAGCCCGGTGTCCTCAAGCGTTCCTGTGCTGAATCGCGTACCAGCCGCCAGTGGCCAGAGTACCGATGCGGGTTGCGAAACTTTCATGCACCGCGAACTCCAGCGCGTGCGAGCATCCATCGATCCATTGCTGGAACAATTCCTCCAGCTTTCGCTCGATGCCTCGCCCCGTCTCAATGATGCAATGCGTTATGCTCTACTGGCTCCCGGCAAGCGGCTGCGTCCGGCGCTTGTGTTCTGGGCAGCTGACGCGTGCAGCGGTGGTCGGGACAAAGCGTGGGAGGCCGCCGCCCCAGCCGCCGTGGCCGTGGAGATGATCCACGCCTACTCGCTGGTCCACGACGATCTTCCAGCAATGGACGACGATGATCTGCGACGGGGTCGTCCAACCTGCCACCGAGCCTTCGATGAGGCCACGGCAATTCTGTGTGGGGATGCCCTGCAGGCTCTGGCCTTTGAAACACTCGCCCGAGACATGCCGTCGGCTGTTGCCGCAAAGGCTTGCTTGGTGCTCGCCCAAGCAGTTGGTGCCGAGGCCCTCGTGGGTGGGCAGTCGGACGATCTGGCGGCCGAGCGAGGCTGGATTGACGATCTCTCCGCGGCGCCAGCAGACCAGCAGATGGCGTGGCTCAAACGCATCCATTGCCGTAAGACTGGCGCCCTGTTTTTAGCCGCGCTGGAATTAGGCGGGCTCTCGGCCGGCGCCGATGCGGCGCAGTGTGCGATGCTGGCTGCGTATGGAAAAAGCTTTGGTCTAGCCTTTCAAATTGCCGACGATCTTCTGGATGCCGAAGGCACCGAAGCCGCCGTCGGCAAGCGAGTTGGCAAGGATGCCGCCCGCGGCAAGCTGACATTTCCAACGGTGGTTGGTTTGGAAGAAAGTCGCTGCCTGGGCCTCTTGTTGGCCGAGGAGGCGGTGGGGGCCATCGCCGGGTTCGGCGAATCGGCCAACACACTGGCGTGCCTAGCACGCTGGATCGTAGCTCGCGATCATTAGCAGAGGCGTCCCTGACTGCCATCCCTTTCAACGTCTTTTAAAAATTTCATGACCGATATCCTGCCATCTATTTTGTCACCCCGCGATCTGGCCGGGCTCTCCATCGAGCAACTGGAGCAACTGGCTGCTGAAATGCGCCGGGCCCTGTGCGAAGTTGCCGCTTCGCGGACGGCGCACTTCGCATCGAATCTTGGAGTCGTGGAACTTTGCATCGCGTTGCACCGCGTCTTTGACTTTAGCCACGACCGCCTCATCTGGGACACTGGTCACCAGATTTATCCTCATAAGCTCATTACCGGCCGCTTTGCTCGTTTCGGCACGATCCGAACCAAGGGCGGATTGATGGGCTACCCCAATCCCGAGGAGAGCGATTACGACCTCTTTATGACCGGCCATGCCGGTTCAAGCGTGTCGACAGCATTGGGTCTCGCCAGCGGCGACGAGATCTGCGGCCACTTCAATCGCCGCGCGGTCGCTGTCATCGGCGACGGAGCCCTCCCGTCGGGAATCGTCTTCGAAGCGCTCAACAACGCCGGTTTTTTGAAGAAGCGGCTGCTGGTGATTTTGAACGACAACAAGATGTCGATCTGCCCTCGCGTGGGGGGCCTTGCCGAATACCTCGATGTCATTCGCACGAACCCTTGGTACCGTGGGATCAAGCAGCAGGCCGGGGATTTGATCAAGGGCGTGCCTGTGGTGGGTGAGCAGATGGAACGCATGCTGCTGAATGTCAAAGACTCGATCAAGGCCTCGCTCCACGGCGGCATGCTCTTCGAGGCAATGGGGGTGCGTTACTTCGGGCCTGTTGAAGGCCATTCGCTCCCCAATCTGATTCGCTATCTCGAACTCATCAAAGACGAGGAAGGGCCCGTACTCTTGCACGTGCTCACCGAAAAAGGACATGGATTTAAGCCGGCTGAGATCGATCCCGTTTTTTTTCACACGCCTGCGCCCTTTGAATGCGACGACGACGATTGCATCATTTCGATCAAAAAGTCGTCGGCCCGCGCCTACACCGATGTGGCTTCAACCGCCATTGGCGACAGTATGCGACGCAATCCGCGGGTGACCGTGCTCACGGCGGCCATGTGCCAAGGCAACAAACTGGAGCGGGTGCGAGAGGAGTTTCCAGAGCGATTCTTCGACGTGGGCATTTGCGAGTCGCACGCAGTGGCTTTTGCAGCCGGACAGGCAAAAGTTGGCGGCCGGCCGATCGTGGATATCTACAGCACCTTTTTACAGCGAGCCTACGATCAGATCTTCCAGGAGGTGTGCCTGCAGAACTTACCCGTTGTGTTCATGCTGGATCGGGCAGGGCTCACCGGCCCCGACGGCCCCACGCACCATGGGGCGTTTGATCTGGGCTCTCTGCGGCTGTTCCCCAATATGGCCGTGCTGGCTCCAGGCGATGAGCACGATCTTGTTGCCATGCTGGATTGGGCCTTGCAGCAACCCGGCCCTGTGGCCATCCGCTATCCCAAGGCCACCGTCGAAAAGCATGGGGGGCCCCGCGATGCGATCGAACGAGGGAGAGCCGAAACGCTCCTGGAAGGAAATGACGGCCTCATCCTGGCCTGTGGCACGCTGCTGGGAGCGGCGATGACAGCGGCGAACCGCCTTCGGGAGGATGGGCTGGAGGTGGGAGTGGTCAACGCTCGATTTGTCAAGCCACTCGACGGCCGGTTACTAGAGAAAATCGAAGCGGCACCATGGGTTGTCACGGTCGAAGAGAATGCGTTACCCACTGGCTTTGGCAGCGCAATCCTAGAAGCTGTGAGCGATGCAAGGATCGCCAGCGGCCCAATCGTGCGACTAGGCCTGCCCGATCGCTTTGTCGAACACGGTGAGCGGGGCGAACTGCTGGCGGATCTGGGCCTGGATGCAAACGGCATTGCCGCTACGTGCTTGGGGCTCAGTGGCCGCAACCGACCAGCCGCTCCGGCATTGCCTGTAGCCACGCATCGCTAGGCTTTTCATTCCTTGAGTTGAAGGCGATCTTATTTCAATGCAGTTTTATTGCCATGGAGTCTCTGTGCCGTGCGCTGCAACAGTGGGAGTGTTGCTTTCGCCGTTCCCCACTGAAAGCGTGTCGCCATGAGCAGCAGCAGATCGCGATTGCGGTCGCAGCAACCGTCGCCAGTATCGTTGCACGCCCTGATTGTCGGCTCAACGGAACTGGCTGGCGTTGAGGCCGAGTGCCAGCGGATGCAGTCGCTGCTGGAGCGTCGCGGGCACACTGCCTCGAGCCTGCTCGCCTCCCGCAACGAATGGGAGCAACGAGTATTTCGGTTGAATCGGCAGGAGTTCTCCAGTGTCGCTACGAGTGATCCCTCACAGCAGACCTCTACCGCCGACCTCGTGATCGTGCTCGGTGGAGACGGTTCGATTCTGCGCACGGCCCGCTGGATGGGATACGAACAGGTGCCTGTGCTGGGCGTGAATCTGGGCACGCTCGGATTTCTAGCCGACTTTGCTCCCGCAGAGGCTTCTGATGCGCTGGATGAAATTGCGGCTGGACGATTTCACTTGATCGACCACCTGATGTTTGAATGCGAGGTGGTTCGCAACGGCATTGCGATCCACTGCGAGTTAGGACTCAATGAAACATCGATTCAGGCCGGCCCACCGTTCTCGATGATCGAAATTTGTCTGCACGTTGATGGTCAACGTGCCACAACCTACCGGGGCGACGGGCTGATCGTGAGCACGCCCGTGGGGTCAACGGCCTACAATCTTTCGGCCGGTGGGCCGATCGTGCGCAAGGATCTCGACGCCTTTATCTTTACGCCGCTCAACCCCCACACGCTTACCAACCGCACGGTCGTGGATTCCGCCGCGAGGCAGTTTGAGCTCGTCGTGCCCAGCCCAAATGCAGGCTCTGCCTGTGTCGTGGATGGCCGTGTGATTACGGGGCTTCTGGCGGGAGACCGCGTGCGGTTGCGGCGAGCAGACCCGCGATTCACGCTCATTGAAACGCATCAACACGGCTACTACCGGACGCTGCGGGAAAAACTCGAGTGGAGCGGCGGCCTGCGTGTGACAAAGCTTCCTGCCGGCAATGAAAGCGAGATCTGATGCGTTCTTGCCTGAGCTTTTTTCTTGGACTCAATTGGGGCTGGGTGGCATGTGCATCGACCAGCCTGCGCCCCTTCTTGATTCTGTGCTGCTCGTTCGCTCTCCCATTCGCCACGCTCTGGACCCAAGACGCTCGAGCCCAGCCTCTGCCAACAGTGCGGCTGGAATATCGGTTTGAATCAGGTGAACGCATGGCAATGGATGTTGCGCACCGCGCTCTCACCGAGACAACCATTGGCAGCACAACGCAGTCGACGGAAACGGCAACCGACTCCACGAAACTCTGGTCGATTGTGGCGGTTGACCCACAAGGGCTCATCACGATTGAGCACTCTGTCATCGATGTCACCATGACATCACGCACCAGCGACCGTGGGCAGGTGCGATGGAGCAGTCGCGGCAACGAGCCGCCGCCACCCGGCTACGAGTCTGTGAAACAAAATCTGGGCGTGCCTCTTTCGAGGCTGGTGATTGATCGCACAGGCCGAGTGATCGACCGGCAGGACATGCGGCCCAATCCGCCTTCCAACACAGGCGACTTGATGATTGTGCCGCTGCCGGATGGCGACGTGGCCGTTGGCGCCGAATGGATTGTGCCGCAGGAGGTGGTCGTGGAGGTGCCCGATGGGCCTCGCAAGGCCGTCCGCACCAGGCTGCGATACCAACTGAAGGAAGTTCGCGACCACATTGCCGTGATCCATGTCGACACGACGGTGCTCACGCCCTTGGACGATCCGAGGCTGGAAGCTCGCCTCTTGGAACGAATCTGGGACGGCACGGTGAAGTTTGATATCCAACGGGGCCGCGTGATTCACCGGACCACCGGCATCGACCGACGAGTGGTCGGATTCGGCGGGCCGGATTCTAGCTTGCACTACAAGGCCAGCCTCGAAGAGAAGGCGCTCGTGAAAGAGAAGGCTCAACCGTAAAAGCCAAGGCGATCCGGCCGCACGCGGATCCAGTGGCATGCCTCAAGCCCATGCCACGTAGGCTGACGCATTGAGCACGTGGTGGAAATCGATCGGCACTCTATCCAGCGCGCAACATTTCCTCGACGCGACGGATCGCTTCCTCCACGTTCCACGTCGAGTCAGCCAGCACAATCTGCGAGCGATTGGCCACCCACTGACCCACTGTTTTCTGTGCTGAAATCACAGTGGAATGGCTCCGTCGTCCGAAGTAGCCGCCAATTTCAGCCAAGGCCGAGGGCGTGTGCTTACGAGCCAGAAACATCGCCAGCATACGAGGATGATTCACTTTTCTTGTGCGGTGCGACGATTGCAAACTGCCAGGCTCCATTCCAAAGGCGGAGCACACGGCCTTTTCAATGTCCGCGAGCCTCACGCTACGGCTGCTGGATCGCACGAGATCACATAAAGATTCCTCAGCCATGCTCAACTCAATCGGCAGGCCGAGCATGTGGCTGGTGGCCTCCAGTCGATTCACGGCGCCGGCCAACTCGCGGGTGTGCCGGGTCATATGCATTGCAATGTATTGCACAACGTTTTGTGGCAAACAGAGTCGCCGTTTCGTCGCAATCGCCTCGACGATCCCGCGTCGTACATCCTCGTCTGGTGGCAGGATGCGAGCCACGATACCTCCCCGCAAACGCGTCAATAGCTCGGGGCCCAATTCGGCCAGTGCCTCGATTTCTCGGTCGCAGGCAAACACCATCTGGCGGCCCTGACGATGCAATGCATCGACCGTATGCTGCAACTCCATGATGGTCGCGCGTTTGCCGATAAAAAACTGCAGGTCATCGATTAACAGCACCTCAGCGCTGCGGCAGGTACGGCGAAAGGCTGGCAACCCGCTGCCGTGCAAGGCCTGCAAAAAGCTCGTCGTGAATTGTTCGGCCGAAAGAAAGAGCGTGACCATGCCGGGATGCTGTTCCCGAGCACGTGCGCAGATGCCTTCCAACAGATGCGTTTTGCCAACGCCGCTGGGCCCATGGAGTACAAGAGGCGACATTTCTCCTGGCCGGCTGCCGGCTAGGTCGACTGCTGCAAACGCCATGCGATTGCTCGGACCGACCACAAATTCCTCGAGGCACGGGGAGATGCGTTTGGCGATCACGCTGCCCAGCGATCGCCCCTCTGCATGCCCGTCGGCTGGGACGCGAGAGGATTTTTTGCCACCAACTACAACCGTCTTTGTCACAACGGCATTTTTGTCCACGGTGACAACGGTTGTGGAAGTGGGCGATGGTGCTGCACTCAACGCGAGACTGTCCTGGGCGGCTCCGCGTGCCGGCAAGGCAGTGCCTTCACGGGGCGAGGCCTCCTCTGCGTGCCCAGACTCGCAATCGGCTACCGCCTGCCACACCACACGGGCCGTTTTTCCACACACCTCGCGAGCTGCCGCTTCCAAGTCTTTCTGAAACGTCTTCCGCAGAACGCCGTGCGAAAACCCGCTCCCAATCGTCAGGGTGACGCACGGCGCCATTGTGCTGCCGGGGTTGTGCTGGACAACAGCCACGTGGACTGTGTCGCCAAACCAGACGGCATACCGCTGAGCACCGATGCGGCTGCTCAATGCAGCACACACGCGACGAGACAACTCGTCGTTTTCGACACCGACAACAGCCGAATGTTCGGCCGTGTCGCTCGCCATGGTTCGTCCCTGCACCATGCACCCGCTCGTTTCCGTGAGGTTAACCGCATCTATCCGTGACAACTCTTCCCGCCGTGATTGAGGCGCGAGTATAGGGATGCCAGCAGTGCTGTCAAACGATGCTTACAGAGCGTGGACGAGAGTGCCTTCTTGCGCTGCGAGTGAGTCGGAAAATGGTTCCACAATAATTGCATGCCATACACGTGCGGCACAAAAACACCGCCGAACACGCAAAAAAACACGGCAAATACCCGAAAAAAAGTTTTTCCACGGGGCGCGCAGAAAAAAGCTCAAAGGCCTATACTCTGGGCCAAGTCATCGCGGCGTCACGCTCGCTGTTGCTGGCTGCATGCTGTGGTTTTGTTTTTGTGCGCACCGCTTTTTTGAGAGCCTGCCGTTATGTTTCAGCGACGCTTTCGGTACGCCATGCTCATGGCCGCAATGCTGACCGGTGCCTCAGATTGCTGGACCAAAACGCACTCCGCCGCCGTGGCCGGTGCCGCAGATGACAGTGCGCCCGACGAGACGGCGCTGCCATTGCCCGCGTTTCAGCCGGGTGAGATCTCGATCGGCGCACCGCTCCAACTTCCAACGGCTTCTGGTCTGCAATCGGTAGACAGTGGTCTCGCAAGAAGTGCCCCCCAGAAGCCTCCTGCTGCACCTGCTGCCAGTTCCGCTCCCGCTGTTCGAAGTGGGGCTCCTTCCGGAGCCAGCGGGTGGCTGGGCATGTCTGTGGACGACTCGATCACGACCGGCCGGCTGGTGATCGTGGAAGTTGCAAAGGACAGCCCGGCTTTGCGAGCGGGCATCAAGCCACAGGATTTTCTACTGGCGATTGATGGCACAGCCCTGCAGACTGCGGATCAACTCGCTGCGGCTTTGGCTGCGATCGTGCCTGGCAACGAGGTCAAAGTGGCTGTGGGAAGAGCCGATCGCATCGACGAGTATGCGATGACGGCGACCGCACGGCCGTCCCGGGAGGTCGCACGCGAGTGGCAGGCGGCAGCAGGAGTGCGTCCGGCCAGTCCAGATGTGGCTCAAACGAATGTGCCAGCCGTCTCGCAGCCAACCGCATCTTTTGAACAGAATCGACTCGCGCCTCAAACAATTGCACCAAAGAACGTGCCCACTGCGGCGCCCGCCGCCCCATCCCTTCTGACTTCCAGTATCCCGCCAAGCGGAAGTATCCCGAAGGGACGCACGGCCTTGGGGGTCCGCACGCTGCCAATCGATACGATCGTGCAGGCTCGGTTTCACCTTTCTGAGCCGGCAGGAGCGCTCATCATTGGTGTCGTGCACGACCTGCCGGCTTCAAAGGCTGGCATTCCTGCAGGCAGTGTCATCGTTGCCTTGGATCATCAGCCTGTGCGCTCACCCAACGAACTCACTCGTCTTGTCACCAGAACCCCGATTCACAAGCCGGTGACGCTTGAGTATGTGTTGCCTGGCGGTGAGGCACGTCAGGCCGAGGTATCGCTTCAACCCTTGGAAATTCCTCTGGAACGCGCACTCGCTGGGCCAGATCCGATCGCTGCTCAACTGCCCAATGCGGTTCCGCCCGATTTTCAGCAGCCGTGAATCGGTTGCTGTCCGGCTATGGCTCAACGCATGCGGCGTTCTTGTGACGTGCGGTGCGTCAGGCTGCTGGGCATTCGTGGCTGCCAACCCCCGACAACAAACCGAGCCGAACGAGTTCGGCATCCAGCGGCACGCCTGGGGGGGCTGGAAGTTGGGCAGCCCAGTTGGCGACCCGCGATGGCTCTCTGCGAACTTTCCGCTCGCCATCTCGCCGGCCTCCCGAGCAGGCCCACCTTTCAGCCTCATCAGAAAGATGCACAAGTATTTTTTCCACGCCGGCACGATGCCACTCCAGCCCATCTCGATCGACATTGGGTGGAATGCTGATGGCCCGGCTGATGATGCCACGGGCCCGCGACCACGGTTGTGGAATCGCAAAATGATCCCACGTGGTGAGCCGCCAGGGTTTGGCGTATCCGATGCCAAATGCCACCAGCGGGATATTGAGCGTGCTGGCAAGAAAAATACAGCCCGGTGCGAGGCGGCGCCTAGGGCCTCGTGGCCCGTCGGGAGTGATCGTCAAATTTTCCTCCCGAGCGCGATTGGCCAACTCTCGCAGGGCTGTCGATCCGCCGTTGAACGTGCTGCCCCGCACCACGCCAAAGCCCATCATGCGGGCCACTCGGTCGAGGAGATTGGCATCCTGATGGCGCGACAACAGCATTGAAATATTGGAGTGCCCACGAAGAAACAGTGGCATCAGGATATTTTCGTGCCAGAAAACATAGATTTTTGCGCCGCGATATTCTGGATGAATCGGATCGACAGTGGGGTCGGCAAAATCTGCCCTGGAGTCAAGCGTGCTCATCCATTGCCGAATGCAGGCCGTGGAGGTAAGCGACCATGCCCCGATGGCAAACGGTGAGGTCAGTTTCACAAACAGATTTCCTTCCTAGCTATATTCACGAGCGGGGTCAGCCTACGCACGGTGTTTCCGCAAAAACTGTTCCCGTAAAAACTTCCTGTGCGGGGCCAGTCATGAAGAGATGCCCATCAGCGGCCCACTCCAGTTCGAGCGATCCTCCCGGCACTTCGGCAATGATTCGCCGCTCGGTGCGACCGCTCAGTACGCCAGCTGCACACACCGCCGAAGCCCCTGTGCCGCAAGCCTGCGTGATGCCGCTGCCCCGCTCCCACGTGCGCATACGCACAGCACGGGGCGAGAGAACCTGCACGAAGTGCACATTCACCCGCCGAGGAAACATCGGGTGCTGCTCGATACGTGGGCCGACTGTCTCAAGTGGCACCTTGGCCACATCGCTGCAATAGAAAATCACATGCGGATTGCCCATCGATACACATGTCATGCGTGGGTCGAGGCCAGCGGCCCCCCACCATGCCTCAGCCGCGACGAGGGCCTCACAGGGAGCGTCGACAATCGCAGATTCGCTCGCTGTGGCAGGCGGGACAACAACCGGGATGTCGGCAGCGGCGAGAAAGGGCGAGCCCATATCCACCCGCACCAAGGAGCTACGGACTCCTGTGCGCTGCACCTCAAGAGAGAGAACGCCTCTCCCGGTTTCGATCGTGACAGCACCCTCGGGAGCGTGGCCACGGGCCACCACGAGGTGGGCGACACATCGCACGCCATTGCCACACATCTCCGACTCGCTGCCATCGATATTGAACATCTGCATACGGGCCGCAGCATGCGTCGAGGGCAGCACCAGCACCAGCCCATCTCCACCAACACCGCAGTGCCGGTCGGCGATCCAGACGGCAAGCCCAGCGGGGTCTGGCGGCACCGGCTCATCGAAGCAGTCGATGTAGACGTAGTCATTGCCAGCTCCGTGCATCTTGACGAAGTTTGTAGCCAAATTATTCATGCTTGATTTCATTTTGTTATTGCATTGGTCGTGCGCATACGATTTTTTTCAGGCGATTGGTAGTTCAGTATGTCAAAACGTGTGGGAGCCTGCTCGGTCGCCTTCGGTTGGTGCACACGGCCAGCATGCTGCTCGCATTATTGGTTATTCCGTAGAGTTTCTCGCCGTGCATCTGCACTGCCCCGCAGTCCCTCGGGGGATCGCCGCTGCGACTGGAGTTGCTGAATCGCTGCCGAGAGCGTTGGAAAAGCTTCACTGGTGATCTCCGGTTGGGCGAGCGTGCCGTCGACGTGAATCAACATGAACTGGCCGCTGGCACCACCAAGCACGCGTTTGATCACAGGCAACTGCGTTTCGGAATCTCCCATGATAGAACGAAATGTCATCCGCATGTTGGTATCGAAATCAATCTCTCCGTTGCCAACGAGGCTGATCGCATCGCCTGCAAGTTCGATATTGTCGAGGTAGGCATGCGGCCCTTCAATCCGAAAATCAACGAGGCTCGAACTAAATGCCTTTCGGTCGGGTGCTTTGACGCGAAGAACTTTGAGCAACGCCACCACGCCCGGAAGTTCGTAGAGGTCGGCCTCTCGCAATCGGAGGTGTCCGCGGCCAATGAGCGAATGCGTGCCGGCACGCGAACCGCTCATCTCAATGGCACCAAAAGCCTTCCCTTTCGAGCGATGCTCGCCGCCCTGCACGCGGCTGGAATCCATAGCCAATCGCTCGAGGTCGGCATTTTCTATCTCGGCTCTCAACGCAAATGCGCCCGCCTCTCCAGATGTCGCGCTGCCGTCAACGTAGATCGCGCCTCCAGCCACTCGGGCGGAGAGCCGGCGGGGTCTTTCTTGCCCAGCGACCACCGCTGTTGTGCCAAACCGAACGCCAGCGGCATCCATTGCCAGCGGCCCTTGCAGCGCCGTCATCTGCACGCCTTTCCAAAGAGCACTGTCGATCGCCAATTCGCCTGACGAATGCCACGTGTGACCGTCGCTCTGCCCTTTCAAGTGCACTCCACCGTGGACGTGCTCCAGCGACACGCCCACGTCCAGGGCGCCTTGCTCCATGTCCAGATGCATATCCCACGCAGCGGCAGCTGGCCCGAGCGTGGGTTCCACACTTTGTGCCGCAGGTGTGGCCGGAGTGTCAGTGGCTGCAACGGTTGCCTGAGCGGCAGTGGTGGAGTAGATGTCGAGCGATCCTGCCAAAGAAAGCAGTCCTCGGGGGTGGACTGCGGCGATCGCACGCTGCAGCCCATCGGGCATCGCCTGCACTACTTCGTGATCGGCGCGGAAGCGATCGGCCGAGAGGTGTTCGAATGAAACGTGCCATCCGCCATCGGGGGTAAAACGGCACGTGCCCTCGGTGGCGACCGTTGTGCGGGCATGCACGCCACGCACCCCGCCAAATCGGAGCAATCCATCCCGCCACACCAGCCGCCCCTGCAACTGTTCGAGTCGGTAGGGAAACCACGCAGGTTCAATTGAAACAGTTGCTGCCTGGGGTGTGGCTTCCAGTTCCACGTCGGTGCGACGCGTCTTGACTTGATGTCGCACGGTTGCAGAAAAATCAACGTTGCCCCTTGGATCAATGTCATTCCAAATGCGCCTCATCCCTCTCGGCAAGGCGTCTCGCAGTTCCCGCTCCAGCACAACGCCAGTTCCAGTCAGGTGCAACGTGAGTTCGCCGTCATCATCCGCCTTTGGCACAAGCGTGCCTGAGCAACGCACAGTGCCTGTGTCGTTGGATGCAATGACATCTTTGATCGTCCAGAGTCCGCGATCCATGCGAATACTGCCCGACACATGAGAGAGTGGGTACGGGAAGCCCGTATAACACATGGTGCACTGCACCAGTCCGATGCCCAGCGAGTTGGTATAGCCTCCCGGCGTCTGAGGCGAGCGGTCGTGACGGAACACAAAGTCGAATGTTCCTGCGCCGTGCAAAGCGCGCACAATGCTGGCGCTGCGAGGAGGCATGGCGGCTAGCAGGCTGTCGTCGATGCGCATGCCGTCGCCTCGCACCTCCACAAATCCAGTAGCGTCGGCGGCAAGCGTGCCGTGTGACGCTGCGAGCAACGACCCTCGCACGGTCACGGGATGGCCGCCGGCTTGGCCGGTGAGATGGATAGAAAGAGCGGGGCCATCCAGCACCACCGTGCCCACGGTGCGGTCGAGTCGGTACGGAAAACGGTAGTGGGTCAGCGAGGCATTGCGGCAGCGGACAGACACTTTGGGATGAAGCTGCCCATTGCGTCGGGCCAGTTGCGCCCGCAGATCGACTTCCCCGGTAGGCAACAACTTGCGCCACTGGGATGCGAGTGGCTCCGGCAGAAAACCTTCCCACTGGCGGCCCACGATCAACCGCTCCCCCTCCACCAAGAGATCAAAATCCGCGTTGCTCTGCCAGCTAGCTAGCCGGCCAGATCCACGCAGGATCGTGGATCCGGAATGCGCTTCCAGATTCTCGAACTGCACACCGTCGCGATCGGCGTGAAAGCTCACCGACAGTTCGCTCATCGCAAACGGGAGCGACTTGTGCTCAAATCGCCCCGACTCCAGCCGACCGGATGCCGATGCAAGAACCGTTTCGAGACTGTGCAGCGACCCGGACGACTGGCAGGCCAAGTCGACACGGCCTCGCAATCCGGCCAGCCAGTCGTGCACTCGCTCTCCAGCAATGCGCTGCTGCACAACGGGAAGCATTGCCACGAGTTGCGGGGAAATATCGAGGGATTCAATGTTTCCTTGGAGTTCAAACGCACCGCTTGCGGCCGAAATCTTGCCCTGAAAGTTGGCGCGGTTAAAAAGATCGCCCACCACACTGCCACGGAATGATGCCCACCCGAGGCCCGTCAGGTCGTTGGCCACTGGCTGGATGTCGCATCCAACTTGCCTCAAGGTCGTGCGGGATTGCTGGCATGTGTCGTCGACGAGCAGCGTTGCATCCTCGATCGACACCGGCACGATCGCTCCCGCCGAACGCTCGCGCCAGAGTTTTGCGACGTTCCATGTGCCGTCTGTATGCCGCACGGCATGGACGACTGGACGACGCAATCGCACCGATGTGATGCGTGGTGTGCTGGCAACCAGTTCACTGAGATGCGTGGTGCAGCCCAGCCTGATTTCGTCGACCCAAAGAATCTGACGCCACTGCTGGGGCATATTTGAGTCGACCAGCGACACACCTCGCACAACGATCCCCTCCCCCTCTACCAAGCTGGCCCCTTGCACCTGCACAGTCAGGCTAGGAAATTCCTGCGACAGCCTCGCTTCCACACGGATTCGTAATTCTTCCCCAATGCGGCTTGAGCCAATCGCGCATGCCGCCACGACGCCGGCCACCGTAACGGGGACGGCCCATCGCACGAGCATCCAGAGTGTGTCGGCCAGATTGTTCACAGGTGACGCATAACCAAGAGAGCCGACGCGAGAACGCCGACGGATTGAGGCAGATGGATGAAGCTAGACCGGGCGGGACAGTACGCCTCGCAATGGGGAAGGGTCAAGGTGCAGCCCCTGCCTCCGCGCTTACCGGAAACCTGCCATTCCCGCAGGCTACCTGGCTGTGCTAGAGTCCCCCTCTGTTGAATTGTGTTCCCCTCGATTCTTACCCTTTTTTCGAAGCGAAAGAGCATGCACTCACTCCCACAACCAAAAGATTCGATTGTCAGGAATTCCCGTGAGCAGACGTTGGCTGCATCTCCGCACGCCCAGCGGTTGCTCTGGTCGGGCTTCATGGCCATTCTGGCGGCGGGCGTAGGCTTCTCGATCCGGGGCGGTATTCTCGGCCAGTGGGGCGAACAGTACGGCTTTACTCAAACGGAACTCGGCGCGATCACAGGCGGTGGACTCACGGGCTTTGGCATCATCATTTTACTTTCCAGCTTGATCGCTGATCGCATCGGCTTTGGTCCACTCATGTTCGCGGCATTTATCATGCACCTCGTGTCGGCCGCGCTCACGCTGGCAACGGGCGCAGCATTCGCAGCCGGTGGGAAGCCGCTGGCGTTTCAGTGTCTGTTCTGGGGTATGTTTCTCTTTGCGATTGGCAATGGCATTGCCGAGGCCGTCGTGAATCCGCTGGTCGCCACGCTGTTTCCAAAAAACAAAACCCACTATCTCAATATTCTCCACGCCGGCTGGCCAGGTGGCCTGATTTTGGGAGGGCTCGCAAGCTACTTCATGGCCGGGGGTGGCGACACGAAGCCGGTGGCCTGGGAGATTCAGATATCGCTATTTCTTGTGCCTGTTGTGCTTTACGGTCTCATGATGCTGGGCCAGCGATTTCCGAAAAGTGAGGCCAGCAGCTCTGGAATTTCCTACCGCGAGATGCTCGGCGAGTTGGGCATTGTGGGAGCCGCTGTGATCTGCAGCCTCTTGGCCCTCTTTTTCAAGAGCGATCTGGGCCTCTCCCCGATGGTCTCTGGCAGCATCGCAGCAGCGATGCTGGTGGCGTTTGGCGCAGCCACGGGCTTTCGCTTTGGCCACCTGCTGCTGGCAGCCCTGCTCATTATCCAAGGGTTGGTTGGCTATGTGGAACTAGGAACCGACTCGTGGATCTCAAAGATCACAGGCACGATCATGGCTAGCCCAGCCAATGGCTTGCTCCTCTTTGTCTACACGTCTTTCTTGATGTTTGTGCTGCGGTTTTTTGCCGGGCCAATCGTTGAAAAGATTTCGCCGCTGGGCCTCTTGGCCATGTCGGCTGTGTGTGGAGCCGGTGGGCTCACCCTCTTGGGGAACGCCGAAGGAGCCGTCATGTGCATCGTGGCCGCAACGGTCTACGGTATCGGCAAGACATTCCTCTGGCCAACGATGCTGGCTGTTGTGAGCGAGCAGTTTCCGAAGGGAGGCGCGATTACGATGGGGGCTGCCGGTGGTGTTGGCATGCTTGCAGCTGGCCTGCTCGGTGGCCCTGGAATTGGGTTTCTTCAAGACCAGAACGCTTCGAACAACCTGCGTCAGGCGAGCCCTGCAGTGTTTGAACGCTACGAATCACGAACGCAGGATGGAACTCCAAAGGAAAATGAATTCCTCTGGCTCAAGACAGCGGGGCTCGACGGTGCCAAGGTGGGCGTGCTGGAAGATGACGGCAAGGAAGCGCAGCGGGCCCTCGAGTTGTTGGAGAAAGAAAAAGCAAAACCAGAGGCCATTGGGGCCCAGCAAAAACTGGTTGATTGGTGGAAGAACGATGCCCAGCCGAACGCCAAGGACGACAAACCCTTGGTGGAGAAAGCCGGTCTCTTTGGCGGCCGGCAGGCGCTCAAGCTCACGGCACTGGTGCCAGCAACGATGTTTGTTTGCTACGCCTTGCTGCTGATTTTGTTTTGGATGCGGGGTGGCTACAAAGCCCGCGGCATGCACCACTAACCACAAGCCCAAGCCAAGCTTGGGATTCAAACGAGTCGCAGTTCGAGCATCCCTCGATCCACGCTTCGAGCCCGAATCCCACCGGGGAGGTCAACGGCCGGTTCGGCGGCGTCGGAGTGCGATGCAATCGCCGCCAGCCTGGCGTAGTGTTTGGCCGTCATGTCTCGCTGTGCCCATTGCTCGCGACGCCAGAGCACCACAAACATCTCCGCTAAGAGGTGCGCGCTCAGCGATTGCAGCCCACCGACTCGCAGAACGACAGTGCCGTCGGTGTGGCGGTGCGAGTAGATATCGAGCAGGTGTTCGGCCGCGCTTGTCAGAGCCTGTGCGACAAGGGATGCCTGCTGCCCCAGCCGCACAAGCGACTGGGACGCCGCTGGATAGGGGCCGGCTGTAACGCGAGGCAGGATGTCGTGCCGGAGAAAATTGCGTGCGTAGCGAGTATCGGCATTCGATTCGTCTTCACACCATCGCTGACCGATCGCCATCAGGGCCGCTCGCACCATCTGCCCTGAGGTGTGCAAGAGCGGGCGCACCATCGCTACGCCGTCGCACAGTTGGCGGGCCATAGACATGCCTGCTAGTCCAACCAGTCCGGTGCCTCGCAGACTCCTGTGCAGGATTGTTTCAGCTTGATCGTCCGCCGTGTGAGCCACCGCCACGTGCCTCGCGCCAATCTCACGAGCCAGATCAACAAAAAATGTCTGACGCAACCGGCGTGCCCTACCCTCAATGCCCTCGCCCAGATGCAGGACGTCGTGGCGTACGGCCAGTTCTCGCGACGCCATCTGCAGTCCCAGCCGCCCGGCGAGCGCGGCGACAAAAGCCTCGTCGTCGGCAGCGGATAGCCGGAGGTCGTGTTTTGCGTGGGCAACAACCAGCTGAGCATTCATGCCGGATGCAAGCTCGTGTAATCCCAGCAGCAACCCCACGCTGTCGGCTCCTCCCGACACGCCGACAATCACCGGCGCCGACCACAATCCCGCCCGAGGCAGCCCAGATGCAAGCGCGGCGAGAAAATCGCTGACCTGCGGCAGTTGAGAGGAAAGAAGTGTTTTCATGCCAGCTCATTGTGGCATCCCGCAAGAGTCTTCCGACAGGGGCAGCCGCTCTGGTCCGGCCCCATTCGCGTGGAAGACCGGCGGATTCTGGCGTTTGGGCCGAGCGAAGCGGGATTGAACCAGCTTGGTTGGCGGGCTACCCTCCACACCCCTGCAAGCATCCGATAAAGCCTAGGCCAGACAGTGGCCAGAAAGACTCGTTTCATGCACCTGCGATTTCCACTCGGCGTCCGCATCGCAATCGGGGCCTGCCTCCTGCTACCAGTCCTGTGTAGTGGTTGCTCGACACTCGGGACGCTCACGTATTTATTTATGCCGAATGATGTTCAGGCAGAATTTAATGATCTCCGTGGCAAACACATAGCGGTGGTCTGTAAACCAATTGTTGAACTGGAGTTCAGTGACGCAGGTTCCTCTCGCGAACTGGCCAGCAAGGTGGGTTCACTGCTCGACCAGAACGTGCGCAAGCTCAAGATGATCGACCAACAGGAAGTCGCCCGTTGGATCGACGAAAACTCATGGGTTGACTACACAACGTTGGGGAAGTCGCTGGATGCCGATCTGGTCGTGGCGATCGATCTCGAGGAGTTTCGAATGCACGAGGGATCGACGCTCTACCGAGGCCACGCGACAGCCCATGTGCGTGTATACGATATCGCAAAGAAAAAGGTCGTCTTCGAAAAACGCGTGGACGACTTCAAGTTTCCAGCCGACAGCGCGGTGCCAACAAGCGATCAGAGCGAGGCCCAATTCCGAGGCCTGTTCATCCAAGTTCTGGCCCAGCGGATCTCTCGAAGCTTTCACGCCTACGAGAGTCGCACCTACTTTGCCGAAGACAGCCTCACGTTCTAGGCCGCATTCGACTGTGGTGGAGCACCGGATCGGCGGCTAAAGCCTTATAGATTTTTGAGGTTGCGCTTTGGCTTAGGTGGAGCCATCATTCGCTTCTTGTCGTCGGCTGGATTGGCATTTCCACCGCCGCCGTCCGGTTGCTTTGGATCGTTCACACCGGTGTGGCTTTCTGACCACGCATAACCCAGCGGGGTGCGGAGTTCGTGGCTGGCAAGCAACGCCCACGGAGTGCCTGGATGCTCGGCCACCACTCGGGAGAGCAACAGCGTCGATTGCTTGGCTAGTTTTTCAGTCTGCGATCCAACGGTGACAGCGTCGCTTGGATTGAGTTGCCACGTATCGCTGCGAGGGTCTTTAAATTTCATGCCCGACTTCGCCTGCGCGAGCATCAGGTTGTAGGCATCGGTCCTCACCTTGACGGCCAGCACTCTGCCCAAGGCCAGATCGTAGCCTGCCTGCCATCGCTTTTCTCGAATTTTATCCCTGTCTTCAAGGCCTGTTACAAGAATCCCGTGGAGCGCGTCAATCTTTGGCTGGATCTTCGCAGCCACTTTCTGGGCCTCGCCCAACAGGTTGACGAGCGCCCCCTCATTCTGCTTTGGAAACGTCATTTCAGGCGATTCCATCGGGCTAATCTCCGAACTGGCAGCCGCTTGGAGCAACGCCCGCTTGGCACGGCTCTTCTCAATATCCTGCTTGTATTTATCCGCCGAAACATAATCGGGCTGGTAGCCTCGCATTGCTTCGGAATCAAAAAAATATCGCAACTGCGATGCCATCGGCGCGGTTTCCTTGTTTTCAACCCGCCTACGGGCACCGCTATTGGCATGCACGCGAAAATAGATGCCGCCAGTTTCTCCGCAGAGCTTTGAGAGGTGAAATGGACCAAAACCGGAGTCGATTGCCTCGTCTGCCTGCCGTCCGGAGTGCACTCGGACAACCTCCGACAACGCCGTCTCAGGCCCCTGCTCGATCAAGGCCCACTGCTCGTTCTGGTCGAATTTTGGATCCATTTCCACGTACTTCATCTTCACTTCCCGAAGGCCAAACGGCGCCGGCACGCCCACCACATACACAGGCATGCCAAGCGTGCGGCAGAAATGGGCTGTTTGATCGGCTGCATTGGAGTCGTTGCCCACTTCGTCGGTGAAGACAACAATCATGACGTTTTTCTTGGGTGCTGTGGTTCGAAAAACTTTCGCGACCTCCGCAGCTGATCGAATCGCTTGGAATGTCATCTCCACGCCCGAGTCGTCGATCGACACTCCTTGAATCGCTTTGACGACTTCGTTCACGTCATCGGTAGGCTGCTTGGTGACGAGGCTCACTTCCTTACCAAACGCAATCACAATATTCGTGAGATCAGGACGGTTGTGCTCCGATCGGTTGGCGCCGAGTTCATCAAAAACGCGGCCCAAGCGGGCTGCAATTTCCTTCCGCTGTGACGCAAGGCTGACGGAGCGATCGAACACCCAGCAGACCACAGTCGCCCGCTGTTCGAGCGAGTTGGCAATCTCAGCGGTCAGTCGGTCAACCGCCCCTGCCGCCCCGGTGGTACCGACGCCAACGGAGCCTTTCACGAGCACGCTGGTGTTCATCGTTTGTGCCGTCGGAAGGTCGTCCATGGCTTCCAAGTGAATATCGCTGACCAGATCTGGATCGGCTTCAACAGGCACGACCGACACTTCAGAGAGCGTGGGGGCTAGGGCCTGTGCTACCGCGTCGCTCTGCTCGCTTTGGGCGCCCACAGTCGGCACTGCTTCGTCAGAAAAGCTGATTTCCTGAGGCGTGAGCAGCACGTCCTCTTCGGTCACTTGTGGCGCTTCAATGAGCGTAAAGGACTGGGCCATCTTGGGGATTTCATTCAGCCCTACAAGGGCCAGCGACAGCAGCACAATCACGTGAATGGCAAGGCTCACCGCCCACGCTGGCGTATCCCCATCCAGCGGAGTTTCCTCTTCGCCCGTGTACAGTTGCCAACGCTCTTTTGCCCGTTCAAAAATTCCCATTGGTCGCACTCAACCTCAGCAAGAGGCCGCTTCGAGAAGTAACTAGCCAAAAATGGATGTAAAACAACGAGTCCTGCCGCATTGTCCTACCGGACTGGCATGGTATTCGTCTAGCTTATTGTAGTCTATTCCCTCGGAAACTGCCTCGTTGGCACGTTGACTCAAAAGAGGGGTACGGCATAGCATTTCTATGGGTTTTGTGGCCGGTAGGATTGCCGTTTTTTCGCCACAGGCCTGTGCGTAGGGTCTGGCATCAACAGAAGGTCTTTGTCATGCGTGTCGTGGTTATCGTGGCTGTTTCCTTTCGGTCCCCATTTTTTCTGATGCTTGTAGCTCTGTGGCTCGCCCCGCGACCGCACGGCATCTGGGAGTTGCCGTGCGCGTGGGCCCAAGAGCCTGCGGTAAAAAAATCTGCAGCCTCAATCGCCGTGGAGGAACTCGACCTGGAAACATCCGACGGCGTGCGTCTGGTGGCTTCGTATTACCGGGTGGCCGAAGACACAAAGCCGCTGGCCACCGTGATTGTGTTGCACGATTTGGAAGGCTCTGGAAAATCAGTCGAGCCATTGGCCACGGCCTTACAGGAGGCGGGCTGTGCGGTGATTGCACCCGATCTGCGCGGCCACGGGGCCAGCACGCGTCGGGTGGGGGCAAACGGTAAAGAGGAGGAAATCGTAGCCAAGGCACTCAAAAAAACAGACTTAGAATTGATGGCTGCCACACGGGGGGGAAGCATGCGGGATCAGGCCGGAGTTGTGGGCGACATCGAGACAGTGCGCAACTACATCCACCGGAAATCCCTTGACGGGGAACTGGACATCAACCGGCTCTGCTTGGTTGGCTGCGGCACAGGGGCCACGTTGGCTGCCCTCTGGACAACAGCCGACGCTGCTTGGCCACCGCTCGCCAACGGGCCACAAGGGCAGCAGGTGCGAGCCCTTGTGCTCGTCAGCCCTGTCTGGGCAACCAAAGGGCTGTCCATTTCGCCAGCACTCTCGTCGGATATTCTCAAGCGAGCAATGCCCATGATGGTCATCGCAGAAGCAGGCAATAGGGATGCCACCCGGCTCTTCGATCAGCTCAAGCGAGGGAGGCCACAGGAGTGGTGGGAGCAGCGACTCGACCAACCGCCCGACAAAGCCCCCAAGCTTGAAAAAGCCAGTGACGCAACACTCTTTTATATGGAGCTGGATTCAACACTCTCCGGCGACAAACTGGCGAGCGATTCCACGGCCGGCATTGCCGGCCGCGTCAAAACATTTCTATCGCTGGTGCTGAGTCGGAAGCGTTAACCACGCTCCCGCGATCAAGGCAAATGATCAAGACAAATGATCAAGACAAATGATCAAGGCAAACGGAGCTCCATGCCTGGCACCAACAGAGCTGGGCTCCTGAGTTCGTTGCGGTTGGCTTCCCAGATCCGCGTTGCCATAGCCCGATCACCGTAGAAACGCTGAGCCAGAGTCTCCAGCGTTTCGCCAGGTGCCACTCGCACGCCGCGGGGCCGGCCGGCGGGTTCGATAACAGGCTGCGAGGATTGCGAGGCCCGCGTTGCCGGTACGCTCCACGAAGAAGGAATTCGCAACTCCAAACCAATAGGCAACAGAGTGGGATCTGTGAGTCGATCTCTGTTGGCCAGCCAAATGGAGTTGGCGGCGCCTGGATGGCCGTAGAATTGTGTGGCAATGCTTGTGAGGTCGTCGCCGTCCCGCACGCAATACCCGGACGGTGGAACCGCATAGGCATCGGTAGGCAGTCCTCTCGGTGCGACGGCGGCAGTTGCAGCCGTATGGCCAGCAACCAGCGGGGGCGGCGCATGGATGTCCAAGAGGGGTGGCGGCGGGATGTCAAGCGTTGAGCGGTAGGTGACATCCAATCCCGGAGCCCCACGGCTCAACTCGGACGCTACCTGCGGCAGTGGCTGCGGAGGCGTTGGAGGGGAATAGGTCTGCTCGAGGATCACCGGCGAGTTCATCGCTGCGGCCATCGCGAGAGCCACTTGGCCATCGGCCTGATTCGCGCCTGCAAGCGATGGCTGACCCGCCATGCTGGTGCGAACATCGGGAATCGTATGGGCAGCATAGTTGCCCATGGCATTCGGTTGTCCTGTTGGACCGGTAGACGGACTCCCGGTAGGCAAAAGAACTCCACGTGATACCGTCTCACCATAGGCATTCACAACAACCGACACCACGGGCACAACCAAAGGCGCGGCGAGCGATACGCCCGCTGCAACCATCGATAACCCAACAAAAAAACGAAACGCTTGCACGATCTTTGACATCCAATTTCCTCAGTCGCCACCGTGGCCACTCCGCAAGTATGCGCCACGCTTTCCAAGTAGGCGTCGCGGCACACCGGCGGCCCCTTGCCCAACGGCCGCACCGCAGGCCAGCAGGAATATGGCGAGGCAATCCGCACAACGATTCGTACCGGAAAAGTTTGCGCAACCCATCAGGCCGTCGGGCCCGTTTTCTACGTGCCCGAGGAACGAGGCCTCTGGGTGCCGCCAGAATTTTGCAGCCACAGCACGATCGGCGAAGCAATATAGATCGTACTGTAGGTGCCGGTGATGATCCCCACGAGCATGGCAAACGCGAAGGCATGGATGCCCTGGCCGCCGAACAGGTAGAGGATCAGCGTAGCCAATAGGGCTGTGCCTGAGGTCAGAATAGTGCGACTCAACGTCTGATTGACAGCCTTGTCGATCATGTCACTCGACACAAACGGGCTCTTGCCGCGAATTTCTCGCATGCGGTCAAAGATCACGATCGTGTCATTGATCGAGAAGCCGACGATCGTCAACAGCGCGGCCACGACGTCGAGGCTGATCTTGAAGTCGTCCACCAAGGCCCACCCAAGAAACGGTGAGATGTATTTGCTGATGGCCAAGCACGCAACCGTGACGAGCACGTCGTGGGCCAGTGCCACAACTGCAGCCAGCCCAAAGGCCACGTTTTGAAAACGCACCCAGACATAGAGCACGATCATGAGCATGCTGGCCAGCAGCGCATAAACCGCCGTCACTTTCGTGTTGCCCGCCACTTTGCCGCCGATCATATTGGCCGAGAGATAGACTGGTGTGTCGGCCAGTTTCTTGGCCATGCGTTCGAGCACCCGTCGGGTGGTGACGGCATCCAGCGACGTGGAAAGAGCCCACACTCTGTAGGCCCTGGAGCGGGTTGTCATGCCCTCGGCCTCCAATTCAAACGGCGCATCGCCCACCTGCTCGGCCTCCAATGCATCTTTGATCGTGGCCCGCAGAGTCACCAGGTTGATTTTCTCAGGGAAATCGAGCGGGACACTCGTGGAGAGTGATTCAACCTCCGGTTCGGCTGCGTCAGTTTTCTCCGCTGGTTTCTCAGCCGAGTCCTCGGTCTTGTCCTTTTCTGTTTTCTCATCCGGCTTCTTCGACGTGGATGTGATCTCACCAAAGCCCATCGAGTAGGTGGCCAACCGACCTGGAAACACTTTCTGGAGCGTCTGTTCAACTTCGTCATCGCTGCGCAGCGACGTGTCGATCTTGTATCGCAAACTCGCTCCGCCGTCGGCCACCGTGACGGTACTCACTGCCACATCGGGCAACAGAGCCACGGCCTGCCGCACCTCGGCCACGTCGGGCCCTTGGTCGGGCTTGAACGCCACCTGCACGCTGGTACCACCTGTAAAATCGATGTCAAACAGCCCTTGGCCCCGCTGCAACGCCGCAGCAAATCCTGCCAGAATGAAAATCGCTGAGCCAATGAGCGCCGGACGCATCCACGACACAAACTTGTAATGCGTCTGCCCAAAAAATCGAGCCATCGAGAGCTTTGATATCCAGCGATTCCGCTCCGCGAGGTCAAAGACAACTCGGGAACAAAAAACAGCGGTAAATAAATTCAGCGTGAGGCCCAAGATGAGCGTGACGGCAAATCCCTTGAGTTGGTCGGTGCCAATTGCAAAGAGCACAAACCCCGTGATGAGCGTGGTGAGGTTGGAATCCACGATCGTTGCAAACGCTCGCTGAAAGCCATTGCGAATCGCCATCCGAATGGCTGAGCCCCGGTCCACTTCCTCTCGCATGCGCTCATAGATCAAAACATTGGCATCCACAGCCATGCCCACGGAGAGCACGAGGCCAGCCAAGCCAGCAAGCGTGAAGGCGGCCTTCACTGAGATCATTAAGGCCACGACAAGCACCACGTTGAGCAGCACCGCGAGGTCTGCAACAAACCCTGAAAAACGATAGTACGCCAGCATGAATGTGAGTACGGCAATCATCGCCAAGAGCATGGCGCGGGTGCCGGAGCGGATCGTGTCTGCCCCCAGTTGCGGGCTGATCTTTTGTTCGCTGATCGGCTCGCTGTAGAGCGCCGCTGGCAGGCTTCCCGCATTGAGCACGCCCACTAGAAATTCCACGTCGGCCTGCTTGAAGCTACCGGTGATCTGGCCGTCACCAGAAATCGTGCTTTGAATCGTAGGGGCCGACAGGAGCGTGTCGTCGAGCACGATGCCCAACCGGCTTTTGAGCCGATTGGCTTGGTCGGGCAGATTCTGCCCGGTCAGTGTTCCAAATAAGGCGGCGCCTGCCGAATTAAATGCGAAGTTGACACAGGGCTGGAGGTTGCTGTCGTAGCTCGACGAGGCTCGCGAGAGATAGCCGCCGGTGACGTTGAATCGGTCCAACACAACGAGCACCTCAACGCGGCCATCCGGCAACGCCCGCGTGACAAGGCCACGGTCTTCGGCCGGATCCATTTTTTTCGTGTCCAACTGCACCCATCTCGCAATCGCCGACTTGCCGTCGGTGACTGTCGTGCCGGCACCGCGGCTGCTCAATTCAACCGCCCGCCTGTGGCGAGGGTCTTCTGGGTTGGCCGTGATCCGAAATTCCAACACGCCCGCGCTCGACACCACCCGCTTAATCAGATCGACCTCGGCTTGATCCACGTCCGGCACGATCACCTCGAGTTGGTCGAGGCCGTAGCGTCGCACCGTGACCTCTTTTTGGCCGCCTGGATTCACGCGCCGGCTGACGGCAGCCACGAGCTTGTCCATGTCCACAGGCGTCGTGTTCCCCTGCACTTCAAACGCCAGCTTGAGCGCGTCGCCGGCTGTGCTGCGGTCTGCCAAACGCACCTGCGCATCGCCAAAATCAAGTTTCTCGACGTTCTTCAGGAAGGATTCTCTGGCTGCCAAGTCGGTCGTATCCAGCGAGATTGCAATGCGTCCGTCGGCGGTGCGAGAGGCCGTGCCCAGCCGTCCATCCTGCCGCTCGAGCAGCTGCTCGATGCGGCCAATGCAATCGTCGACCTGCCCGGTTACCTGCTTGGTGGAGTCGATCTCGTAGATGAGAATCACTCCACCCTTTAAGTCGATGCCCAGTCGGGGCGGCCATCCCATCGCTGTGATCACGCAGCCCGCCGCCGTTGCAACAAGCACTGCGGCGATGCGCCCCCACATGTCGGCGGCCCGCAGTCGGCTGGCCAGAATCCAAGCCAGCAAGGTTGGCACGGCCACAGTCAAGAATGTGATCACCCAGAGAACCCAGCCCTCCCGCCACCAAGGCATCGAGGCAGCCGCTGGCGCGGCGCTTGAGAGAACGTCTGCGGCCTGTGCAAACAGCAGCAGGGAAAGGCTATGGTTCATGCGAATCTCTTTTCGGGATCAGTGGTCGGGTTTGAGTGGATGAGCTGATTGTTTTTTTGTCGAGCGTCTCGCGGCACCTTTTTTTATGGTGCCGTTGTGGAAGGTTCCGTCGAGGCGTCGAGTACTTTGGCGATACTTGCCAGAGTGACGGCAATCTTCACGTTACCGGAGTCGTCGACGCGGAGAAAAACTCTGTCGGCATCACGTTCCACGTTGGCAACCGTGCCGTAGATGCCAGAGGATGTCACCACACGGTCGTTCTTTTTGAGCGATCCAAGCAACTCCTGCTGGCGTCGCATCCGTTCCCGTTCTGGGCGGTAGAGGAGTAGCCAGGCCGCAACCACAACCAGCACAAACGGCAGATACGAAACGAGCAACTCCAGCGTGCCGGGCACCTTGTTGCCCCCAATCCCGAGAGGATTGGCTTGGGCGATCGGGATATGAACGACACAACCGACAGCCGTGCCGCCCGGCGAGGGCAGCGGCAAGAGCGAAATGAATGGGTGCTGCATGGGTCTCTCTGGCGGCCTTGCTGTGGGCGCATGGGCCCGCGGGAGGTGGAAGGGAAAGGAGAACAGGATTTCAAGAACGGCAAATGTAGTGGCGATTGCGTCGGACGGACAAGCCCGACATGCGCGGTGCCCTTTTGAAGGACTCATTCCAAGGGGTCCACGCCTTCGAAGTGGCATTCGATCTGGGCCCGCTGCTCGCGTTACCAGTGCCTATTTCCTTTGCCCCCCGAGGCCATCACTGGCTTCTGAAGCGGGGAATGTGCCGTCATGGATCGGCGGCCTCACCCTGCATCCGGCTCCGGCATTCCGGCGGAGAGTCGCGGCCTCAGATCGCGAGAGACCTCTTCAAACCGTCCGTCCACGATCGCTGCTCGAAGCATCGCAACCAGCCGCTGATAGAACGTCAAATTATGAATCGACGCCAGCACCGGCCCGAGCATCTCGCCAGCCATAAATAGATGCCGGATGTAGCTGCGGCTGTGCAGGCACGCGCGGCACGGACAGCCCTCCTCCAGCGGGCGCTGATCGTTTACGTGGCAGGCATTCCGCAACCGCAAGGGGCCGTCAAATGTATAAATCAGCGAATTGCGACCGCAGCGAGTGGGCAGCACGCAGTCAAACATATCGATGCCCGCTGCCACTGCGGCGATGATGTCGCGAGGCTGGCCCACGCCCATCAGATACCGGGGCTTGTCGGCGGGCAGGTGTGGCGTGGTTGCGTTCAATGCGGTGTCCATGGCCTCCGGCCCCTCCCCTACCGATAGGCCTCCCACCGCATAGCCTTCAAACGGCATCTGACGCAGTCGCTCGGCACTCTCCTGTCGCAAGTCGGACTCCAAGCCGCCCTGCACGATTCCAAACATTGCCTGACCGCTGGCAGATCTGGCAGCGAGGCACCGCTCGGCCCACCGCAGCGACCGACGCATGGCCGATTCCACGCAGCCTCGGTCGGCCGGCAGGGCCACCACCTCGTCCAACTGCATGGCAATATCGGCACCCAGTTGCTCCTGAATGCGCACCGCTTTTTCCGGAGTCAGTTCGACGGCACTGCCATCCAGATGCGAACGAAAGCAAGCCCCCTGCTCCGTCACTTTCACTTGCTTGGCGAGGCTAAACACCTGGAATCCTCCGCTGTCAGTCAGCGTCGGGCCAGGCCATCCCATAAACCGTCCCACGCCTCCTGCCTGCTCCACGATCGCTTCGCCGGGTCGCAGGTGGAGGTGGTAGGTATTGGCCAGCACCACCCCTGCGCCAGTCTCGGCTACGCGGCCGATGTCGACCCCCTTTACAGTGGCCGCTGTGGCCACCGGCATAAACAGAGGCGTTGGCACGCTGCCGTGCGGCGTTGTAAGCGTGCCCGCGCGCGCGCCGCAAGGGCTCGCTGCAGCAACGTGAAACGAAAATCCTGCTGCCACGCGATCACGCGCCCACAGATGACGCGATTAGAAGATGCCCAACGCTTCGAGGCTGTAGCGAACCACAAGGCCGGCCACCACCACGCTCACCATGCTCATCAGCTTGACGAGAATATTGAGGCTTGGACCGCTGGTGTCTTTGAATGGATCGCCAACCGTGTCGCCCACAACGGCTGCCTTGTGAGCTTCCGTGCCCTTGCCGCCGTGCACGCCCGACTCGATGTGCTTCTTGGCGTTGTCCCACGCACCACCAGCGTTGGCCATGAATACAGCCACGCAGAAGCCGGTTGTAAGACCGCCGACGAGAAGCCCCATCACGCCACCTACGCCCAGGAGCAGCCCAATCACAATCGGTACGAGCAACGCTAAGAGCGATGGCAGAATCATCTCCCGCTGCGCCGCCTTTGTGCTGATAGCCACCGGAGCTGCATAGTCTGGCATTTCTGTCCCCAGCATGATGCCCGGCTTCTCACGGAACTGCCGGCGGACCTCCTCCACCATCCCCTTGGCGGCCCGGCCAACCGCCTTCATCGTGAGCGCACAGAACACAAATGTGCTCATCGCTCCGATAAAGAGGCCCACGAGCACCTTCGGGTTCATGAGCGTCACATCGTAGAACCGCATGTAGTCGGCCATCCGAGCATTTTTGACGGCTACGATTCGATTGCCTGCTTCCAACTCGGCAATGCCTGCCGGCGAAGGAATCGTGTCGATCACGGCTCGGTTCTTGAGCTCTGTAAATTCTGGAATTGCCTTGGGATCCAAGATCATCCATGTGGCATTTTTCTCCGGCTCTGCACCGATCTTCACGGCGAGTCCACCGGCCAACTTCACCCAATCTCCTTCTTTGAGGTCGCGTTTTTCGCCTTTCACATAGAGCCGCTGCAGGGCTTCGCCAGGAATGTTTTCGGCCACAACCTGGCCCCAGCGATCAAATCCGATTCGCACTTCCTCGATATACGCAGCCAAAAGTGCCAGCGCGGTCAAGGCCGCTGAACCGATGGCAAATCCCTTGCCCGTAGCGGCCGTCGTGTTGCCCAGAGCATCCAGTGCGTCTGTCCGCTCTCGCACCACTTCGTCCAGCCCAGCCATCTGAGCATTGCCACCGGCATTGTCGGCGATTGGCCCGTAGGCATCCGTTGCCAGAGTAATGCCAAGCGTGGAGAGCATGCCGACTGCAGCGATGCCCACCCCATAGAGGCCCAAGGCAAATGTGTTGGGATCCTTAAAGTCAAAACCGTTGGCAAAACCAAACGCCAAGAGCGTGGCCGCACCCGTGATCAGCACAGGCGCCCACGTGCTGAGCATGCCCTCGGCGATACCGCCGATAATGATCGTTGCCGGGCCGGTGAGGGCCTGATCGGCCAGCTCCTTGGTGGGTGCGTATTCGTTGCTCGTTGAGTATTCGGTCCACTTGCCGATCAGCCAGCCGGCCACGAGGCCAACGATCACACTGACGGCAATGCCGATGTGAACCCACCCAACGAGGAGAAATGTAATCACAAAAGAGGCACCTACAATCGCCATCGTGGAGAAGTTGATGCCCTTAGCGAGCGCTGCAAGCAAAGCCTTCTGGGAGGAATCCTCTTGGGTTCGCACCTGCCAGATGCCCCAGATGGATAAAAGCGTGCCGACTGCGGCAATCGCCATCGGCAGAAAGAGGGCTGCCATCTGCATCCGATAGTCGCCCACAAACGCCGCCACTCCGAGCGCCGATGTGGCCAAAATACTGCCACAGTAGCTCTCGTAGAGATCGGCACCCATGCCGGCCACGTCTCCCACATTATCGCCAACATTGTCGGCGATCGTAGCGGGGTTACGAGCATCGTCTTCTGGAATGCCATGTTCGACCTTGCCAACCAGATCGGCGCCAACATCAGCCGCTTTTGTGAAGATGCCACCGCCAACACGCGCAAAGAGTGCCTGCGAGCTTGCTCCCATGCCGAAGCAGAGCATCGTGACGGTGATCTCCTCCAGCGACAGCGGCTTAAATCCAAACATTGGCACCAGCCAGTAGAGGATGAAAAACCAGAGCATGATGTCCAAGAGTCCCAAGCCGACAACAGTCAGTCCCATCACAGCGCCCGATCGAAAAGCCACGATCAAGCCTTCGTTGAGGGATCGCTCGGCGCCTGCAGCCGTGCGGTTACTTGCCAGAGTTGCCGTCTTCATCCCAAACCAACCGGCCAGTCCAGAAAAGAAACCGCCGGAGATAAACGCAAATGGCACCCACGGGCTTTGCACCTTGAGCACAAAAGATAGGATGAGTAGCAAGAGAAAAATCACGAGGAAGAACCCGGCCACCACCTTGTATTGCTGTTTGAGATAGGCGTCGGCCCCGGTCCGTACGTAGCCAGCGATTTCAATCATCTTTTGATTGCCGGCAGGCTGAACCTTCATCCACTGAAAGAACTGCCATGCTTGGAACAGCGCGAGCACCGAACCGGCCACGGCCAGCGACCACCACACGCCATACACGCCAAACAGCCAGACGGCTTCCGGCG
>Ga0208960_1000237_pt1 | contig 31457 bp, 50 predicted proteins | sample GreLakmeON33MSRF_FD_187703 | JGI IMG/M metagenome (GOLD analysis project Ga0208960, IMG submission 187703) | Freshwater lentic microbial communities from great Laurentian Lakes, MI, USA - Great Lakes metaG ON33MSRF (SPAdes) | ecosystem: Environmental > Aquatic > Freshwater > Lake | place: Great... | reverse complement strand
TGCCGAGCTTGCGGAAACCGACGGCGCCATGCTCAAAGACATTCTCGGCGACCTCGACACCGGAGCGTATGACATGGACGTGACCGGGTTTGATGCGGGTGAGTTAGAGCGGGTCATAAATTTTTACCAACCGCCAGACTTCCAGCCGGCAACCGCAGAAGAGCAAGGACGGCTTGACCAAAAGAAACCGATCAGTTGTCCCGCGTGCAAACATGAGTTCACGACCTGAATAACCAATGCCGACAATCCACAAAACAAAAGCCGCAGAGTTGACTCGTTACAGCGAGGAAAATCTTTACAAGATTTCGCAAACGGGCCGCTACTTCGCGCCGTGCGTGAATGGATTTTATGACGCGGAAGATTTCCTCGGCGGCATCGTCAAATACAAGGACGACCAGCACGCGAAGATGGGAGGCACGGCAGACGCAATCAAGCTGCGAATCTCCGCGCAAAGGTTGAGACAGGAGACCGTCAAGGCCGATGAAGCCGAGGGCAAGCTGGTTGACGTGGAACAGGCCAGCGAAATGAACGGGCATTACTTCACGGAAATCGTCCAGCGTGCGATGACGACCGGGCCGGCGATTGCGCGGCTGTGCGTGAACCAGACGGCGGACGAAATCGCGGCGAGGATTCAGGATTCGCTCAAGGGAATTTTCGCGGACTTGCCACGGATGAAGATGCTCCCTGACGAGAGTAAAAAAAAAGTTCAGCACTTGCTTTATACGAAGAGCGGATTGGAGTTTGGACAACAACCCCTTCCGGCCTGAGTCTCGACAAGTGGGTCGAAGAGCATATTTTGTTGCCGTCAGATTCGCAGGTCAAAGGCCCGTTTCGCTGCGACATATTCCCTCACTCCCGCTGGGTTTTCAAGACGCTCCAGGACGAACGCAACGTGCGCCAACTCGCGCTCATGTGTTCCGCTCAGGTCATCAAGACCACAATGGCCATTGCCTACCTGCTATGGAGCGTGGTCGAGTCGCCGGCCACGACGTTCTGGGTCTTGCAGACGGAAGAGGCCGTGAAGAATTTCGTGAAGTCCAGGCTCATGCCGCTGCTCGAACGGCAGACGATTTTGGAGAAATACATTCCGACCACGCGCAACGAGGCGACGGAGTTGCTGATTCAGTTCAAGTCGATGATGGTGCATTTTCGTGGCACGAATTCGAGGGGCGGGTTGAAGTCCACGGCGGTTCAGCGCGTGATCGGTGACGAGATCGACGAGTGGAGCGCGGGCAGTTACGAGCGGGTAACGAAACGATTGACGACATTTTTTCAACCGCAGTTTTTCCTGCTGTCCACACCGGAGAACGAGGACGGCGTTATGTATCGGGAATATCTGGCCGGCACGCAAACGCATTTTCATTTTGCCTGCCCGAAATGTTTGCACCGTCAGCCGTTCCGATTCGGGCGCGTGGCTTCGCCGGTTTTCCCTGAGCCGAGAGAGTGCGGCGGTTTTCTCTGGGACACGAACGAGGTGACGAAACCTGCGGGCCGATGGAACGACGCGGAGCTGGCTAAGACCGTGCGATACCAGTGCGAGAATCCGGCGTGCAAGAATGAAATCCAGCAGGCCGAATGCTTTCGGCTGCTCCAAGATTTAGCGGCGGTGAACATGAATCTTTCACCGACCAAGGGCAAATTCTCCGCGTGGATTTGGACGGCGTATAATGCGCTTTACCCGTGGGAAAATATCGTCACCGAATTTCTCACAGCGCAAACCGCGCTCGGCAAAGGCGACGAGGAGCCGTTAAAATCTTTCGTCCGAGAAAGGTTGGGTGAACCGTTCGTGGATTATCAGGTCGAAAGCACTGAGGATGAATTACGTCGGCTGTGCGGTGAGTATGACATGGGAACGCTCTGGCCCGTGGAGAAGGATTTACGGCAGGCCATCACCATGACGATTGACGTGCAGGCCGACCGGCTGCGCTGGCTGATTGTCCAGCACCGGCACGGCGGGGCAATGCGCGTGGTCGATTGTGGATGGTGCGCCGATGAAAAGGAGGCGAACAAAATCCAGACCCGCTACGGCGTCGGCGGGAACGGCGTTTGGATTGACGCCGGCGACGGCAACCGGAGCGCGGAAATTTACGAGTGGTGCGCCAGCCACCGATGGAAAGCGTGCAAAGGTTCAGCCATTGGAAGCTGGCCGCATCTCAACCAGAAAACCGGCGTCACGATCCAGAAGCCGTGGCGTATGAAAATGATTTCCGTTGCGGAAGGCGCATCGCAGAAGGGCGAGCTTCCGTTTTTTAATTGGAGCAACCCCTACTTCAAGGCGCACGTTTACAAATTCAGGCTGAAAGGCAAAGGCCCGCCGCTAGAATTGCCGCGCAACATTCCGCAGGATGCGGTGGAGGAATTGCTGAACGACCGCTACCAAAAAAACAAGAAGAGCGGAAAGATGGAATGGATCAGCGGCGGCAACGAGCATCTGGGCGACTGCTTGTGCATGTCGCACGCGCAGGCTGATTTCTTCGGCTTCACCGGGCTGGCGGCGATGGCGGTGGAGACGGAGGAAAAGGAATAGCCGCCAAGTGCTGAAAAACCATGTCGATAATGGCGTCGCGCCTCACGGCCGCAACCACTCGACGGCTAAAAAAAGCGAAGCATCTGAATTGTCAAGGCTACTCCGAAAAGCGCACCAGAGACAAACACAACCGCAATCGCAATAAAGTCTTCACTCATAATTTCTCACGCAAACAAACGTCGGGCTTTTTGGCGTCCCCTTGCCGGTCAACCCGGAATAACGGAACGTGACTACCGAGCCGACCGCCGGCCATTGGCCGCAGTTCAGTTTGAATTTCGCGCCGTTGAAATTGCAGACCGCCGACTCCAGGCCGGTCTCAACCACGACCGCCTCGGCTGACTGGCGCGGGACAATCTTAAACATCTCGCCGGACGGATCGCGGAGGACGCAGCCTTCGCCGCCGGCGGAAGTGACGCAGCCGAACATTTCTTCCAGCGCGAAGGCCGGGACTTGGTTTTCCGCGTGCGGCCAGAAGCTGACGAGGGAGAAATCGCGGCTGCGAAGAGCGGACAACACGACCTCGAACCGCCCGCGACCGGCCCAAAGTTCGCCGGGGATGTTCTCCGGCATGGCCGCAACGAAAGCAGCGGGCGCGTGAATCTCTTTGCCCTGCCGCGAAATCAGCCGGTCGCCGCACCGGATGGCCCAAACGCCGTCCAGCTTTTCGCTGACCGTCCAGCCGGTCAAATCCATCTTCAAAGCATTTTCTAAACTGATTGCGTTCACGGGATTAAAATATAATTATGTGTTCTCCGGTCGTCTGGTCAATGACGCGAACCTCAATGCAATCGAAGAGGCTGCGAATAAATGCCGCGATGACCGCGACCGTGCGCGATTTGAAATACCACGGGGAACCTCGCAGTGACGGAAATTTTAGAACTACAAATCTCATTTGACCTCCAAAAGGTAACAGCCCATCACGCCAGAGAACCGAATCTTTCTGCCGGTGTCTTTCCAAAGTTTTCTAAAAGCGGTGCGGGCCGCGCTTTCGGAAGCCGCCTTGACGATTCCACCGGAGCATGTAGCACGGCTCGATTCGTTTCCGTCGTTCTCGGATTTCCAGTAGGGCATCAGCAATTCGTATTTCATGTGTGCAGTAAACATCAAACCCGGTTTGACCGCAACAACAAAACGCACCACACCAAAGAAATTAGACTTGCTAATTTTGCGACTCTGACGGATTAGTTTTCAATATGTCAGGAATCCTTTGCGGAATAGGTTTGCAGCCCGATCAAGTCCTCGCCATCCGCGACCGGCTGATTGCCGACATGGCCGCAAACAAGACGCTTGTTTCGTCTGGCGTTGGCGAGACCACCTTCGGCTGGGGAATGCTCCAAGGTCTGCCGATTCGTGATGCGCTGGCTGAGGTCAAATACTATTTGCAAACGACCGATCCGACGACCTACGGGCCAAGCGTGAACCGCGTTCGGCACGATTTTTCCCAATAAAATCATGGCATCAAAACCGAGCAAACTTGTCGATCAATACGGGTTCCGCATGGGAACCGGCCAACTCATCAAGGCGGCGTATGCTTCCACTAATTTCACCACGTCGCCGCAGCTTCGGCCCGACATTGAGGACAACCTTGGATTCCGTTCGCGGTCAAATCTCCGCGATGCTTCGCACGATATTTTTGCAAACTCGCCGCAACTCCAGTGGGCTATCAAGTTGAAATCCGAATTGTGCGTTGGCTCCGGTTCTGAATCTTTCGCGCCTCAATTCATCGGTGACCCAGCGGACAAGGAATGGGGCGACAAGGCCGTTGAGATGCTGCGTGAATGGCACAAGGTTTTTAATACTCGCGGCTCGCCTTTTGACTGGGCCGGCACGTTGAAAAATTGGAGCATCGCGCTCGACCTTGACGGCGATTTCGTCCGCAAGTTTTGCGATGACGGATACCCGATGATTCAGACGATTCCCGCTTCCCGCATCGGTAACACTTGGCACATGAGCACGCCAATCATGCCAGATGGAATTTACGCCGGCATGAGTTACCGCGACGGCGTGATCCTCGATTCCTATTTGCGAACCGTGGCCGTTTGCCTCTTTGATTCTCTAGGGCAAAAGCAGGAGGAAATATCGTGCGTCAACACGTTCGACGCAGACGGAAACTCCGTGCTGACTGCTGACGCCGTGCTGGAATACGAGCCGGTCTATTCAGGCCAAGCTCGCGGCATTCCGCCGATTGGCAGCGGTGCGATTGACTGGAAGGATTTGGAACAAGTGCGGCGATTCACCAAGCTCGCACTCAAGGCTGAAGGAGCGCATAGCGTAATCGAATATAACGAGGCCGGGCAGGTGCAAGACCCGAACGCTGACGAGTTCTCGACGACCACCGGAATCAACGGCGGAAGCATCTGGCAGCAAACCGAGGACGGCGTTTCAATGCGGGTCTTCAAGGCCAACACCGGAAGCAAGGTTGAGTTTCCGAACGGTAGCAACCGCCCATCATCTGACCAGCGCGAATTCTGGAACATGATTCAGCGCAATGCGTTCTTGAGTATTGGCTGGCCTTACGAACTCTACAACGCCACGCAGACCGGCGGGGCGTCCCTCCGCATGATTATGGAGTTGGCCCAGTATTCCTTCGAGGCGCGGCAAACCATCCTTCAGCGCATTGCGTGGCAGATTGATTGCTGGCGTGTGTGCAAAGCGATTAAGTCCGGCGAGCTTCCCATGCCGTCAAATCCTAATTCGTGGCGCAATTTTTACCACGTTCCGCCGGAAGAATTCACCGCTGACAAAGGCTATTCCTCGCAGATCAAGCGCGAGGAATTCAAGCTGGGCATTACTTCGGTGCAACGTGTCCGCGCTGCCGACGGAAAGAATCACCAGAAAATCCGCGCTGAGATTAAGGATTATGTTGGCGAGCAATTAGCCGACGCCAAAATTTATTCTGAACAATACGGACTGCCGATGGAATATGTGCTGACGTTATTTTCTCAACGCACTCAAAACACTCCCACCGTCCCGCCTGAACCAACCAAGGAAACCAATGCTGCTGACTAAATTGAAGACCGTAAAAACCGTGTGCTGCTCTCCGGAAGTTTGGGCTGCTCAACTTACGCACGCCGAGGAAAGTTTCGGCCAAGTTGCCGAGCGTTACATCGGCGGAGAAATTATGCACGACATCTACGGCGACCAGATTCAGCGCACTGAGATCGTTGGAGACGTTGCCATCATCCCCGTCGTTGGCGTGCTGGCAACCGGCCTTCCGTCTATCGCCGCCGCTTTTGGCTACGTTGACCCTGAAGACGTGGGCGAAGACCTCGACGAGGCAATGGCAAATGAGGCGGTCAAATCTATCTGGCTGGCGATTGATTCGCCGGGCGGAATGGTTACAGGCATTCCAGAATTGGCCGCGAAGATTGCCGCGATCCAAGCCGGCGGTGAAAAGCCCGTCCGCGTCTTTGCGCGAGACTGCTATTCCGCCGCGCTCTGGATCGCAGCGGGCGCAAACGCCATCGTCTCCCTCGGCTCCGGTGGCATCGGCTCCGTTGGCTGCTACACGGTGCTGACTGACGCCACGGGCTTCCTTGAATCAATGGGCCTGAAGCTCACGCGCATTGCCAGCGGAGTCTCTAAGGGACTCGGCGCGGATGGCAAGGTGACGGAAGGAATGATTGCCGAAACCCAGGCCGACGTTGACGCCATCGCCGGCGAGTTTAAAGCATTCGTGAAGCTATACCGGCCAGTTGATGACGAAGACATGGACGGCCAATGTTTCAGCGGAAAGATCGGCGCGGCCAAAGGATTCTGCGACGGAACCGCCGACAGCCTTGAGGCCGCCATGAAACTCTTTACAAAATAAATTTGACAATGCGGATGATTAGGCTAACTAATAATCCCAAGAAGTAAAACTTATGACTCTAATCGAAGAACTCGCAGAGACGAAAAGCAAGCTTGCCCTTGCGGAAGCCGCTACGGTCGCGGCTCGCCAAGAGTCTGCCGAACTCGTTGATGCAAAAGAAACGGCGTCAAATCTCGCCCTTGAAATTTCGACGCTTCAAACCAATCTCGCCGCCGCGAACATCGCCAAGGATTCAGCCATCGCCGCTCAGGTGTCGGCTGAAAAGGCTCTCGCCGACGGCAAAGCCGAACTCGACCTTGAAGCCAACCGCAAGGCTCTGGCTATTGTTGCTGGACAAGGCGGGCCGGTCGTTAAACTTGATTCTGATTCACAGAATCAAAACTCCATGCAGGAAATGTCCCGCGAAGAATTCGCAAAAATGCCCGCCTACGACGCGATGTCTTTCGTGAAGAACGGCGGCAAACTCAAATAACCCACAAATAATTTATGCCTAACACTCTTACAAATTTGATTCCAGACGCTTACCGCGCTTTGGATGTTGTCTCCCGCGAACTGGTCGGATTCATTCCAGCCGTTCAGCTTGACCCGTCCGCTGACACCATCGCCGCAAACCAAAACATTCGCATTCCGATCACGCCTTCTAACTCTGCCGGCAAAGACATTACCCCGGCGATGAGCTTCCCGTCGGCGGCTTACCAGACTATCGGTTATGTTACGCACAGCATTTCTAAGCAGCGGGCTTTTCCGTTCTCTTGGACGCAGGAAGAAATTAAGTCCGTGAACAACGGCCCCGGTTATCTGTCGTTGCAGCAGGGCCAGATCGCGCAGGCCATCCGCGCCGCCGTGAACGAAATCGAAGTCGATTGCGCCGTGGCTGCGAAAAATGGCGTCAGCCGTTTCTTCGGTGCAACTGCTGGCACCGCGCCGGTTCTCGCCGATTTCGCGCAGGCCCAGAAAATCCTCGACGACAACGGAGCACCCTCTTCTGACCGTTCGGCTGTGTTCAACACGACCGCTGCCGTGGCTCTTCGCAGCACCTCCAACCTCTACAAAGTCAACGAGGCCGGCGACGGCGGCAACTTGCTCCGTCAGGGAACGCTCGGCGACCTCTACAACTTCAACCTTCGCCAGTCCGCGAAGATCCAGTCCACCACGGCGGGCGCAATGACCGGCGCGTTGTTCAACGGCGCGGGCGCGGTTGGCGACACCACCATTACGTTCGACACCGGCACCGTCAACACCACCGGCATTGTTGCTGGCGACATTCTGAGCATCACCGGCACGACTGGTGGAGCGCAGAAATATGTGGTTGCGACCGGCTCGACCTCGGCCAGCGGCACGATTGTGATCAATGCTCCCGGCCTTCAGGCTGCGGTTGCCGATAACGCGGCCATCACGGTCTTCGGCACCTCGGCCCGCAACGTGGCCTTCAGCCGCAACGCCATCGTCCTCTCGACTCGCCTTCCGGCCAGCGTCCCGAATGACCTTGCGATTGATCGTGCGACCATCACCGACCCTCGCAGCGGAATCTCGTTTGAACTCGCAATGTATCCCGGCTTCCGCATGGTGCATTTCGAGATCGCCTGTGCATGGGGCGTTTCCGTTGTGAAGCCTGAGCACGTGGCCGGCATCATCGGCTAACAAATTTTGGTTCGTGTTGTTTCATCCCCGCCTCTGGGAAACCGGGGGCGGGGTTTTTAATTATGGCCGCTGCAATTTTTGCCGATTTCATCGCCGCATTTCGTGAGACGATCACGACAAGCGGAAGCCAGTCGTTCACCTACGCAGGCACCGCGGTTCCGTGCGTGTTCAATCGCATCACCAAGGGCAGCACGCCGTCAGACGGTGGCTTGTTCAGCGAATACTCGGCCAGCGTGAACTATCTTGCCGACGACCTAGCTACGGCTCCGGTGCAAGGTCGCAACGTCACCGTGGCCGGCGTCAACTACATCGTCGGCACGGTGCGGGCCAGCGCGGAGAATCCGTTGGTAACGATGATGCTGGCGAACGGGGCAAATCCTAAATGATATGGCTGAACTAATTCTTGAATCGAAGATTGAGGAAGCGTTTCGCAGCGTCATTGCCGGCAGCGTGGACGCGGCGTTGACCGCTGGCCCGGTGCCGGTGCTTGTGTCGCTGGTGTATGACGACCTTGCGACGGATCACGTTTGCGTAGTTTGCAAGGCTATCTCACCGACGGATGTTGACGGGCTGCAACGCAGCGGTCATTGGGACGCCGAAGTCGAAGTCAAGGTTGTAACGGACGCCGCCGGGCGTGCTGATTCATCTGGTGCCGCAGTTGATTTGCGGGCGGTTCACACGGGCCGCGTCAAAGCGGTGCGCGACATGCTTAACGTGTTAGGGCTGACGAACCTGTTAGACGCAACGCAGTCCGATTTCAGCGTGGCCGGCTGGAAGCTCGGTGGAGCGCAGCAGGACATGATCGGCAATTCCTGGGTGACGCGCACCACGTTTATTTTACTCGACGCAACGGAGACCGACCGATGATTGCGCCGCTTGTCAAACTTGACTTAAGAGAATTCAACCGGGATTTGAGAGACCGAATGAATCGCAGCAAACGAGGCGCGGTTGAAATCATCAACCAGACTGCGCTTGATGTAGCGTTCAAAGCATTAAAGGCTTGCCCTAAATCAGAATCGCCAGAAATCAGTGAATTGAAGAGAACTTACGTGAGGGAGGTTCGATTTCGGAATGGTGAACACGTAGTAGGATGGAAGAGCAGCAAAATACGGGACGTAATTGTTGGGCGTTATTACAACAAACATGGGTCATCAGTTCGCGGATTTAATTTTGACGGGTTGCCAGATGCAATTATGCGAATGGTGCAAGCAAGAACGGCGGGCCGTTGGTTTCTTAAGTCTAGGTTTGCTCGCGGAATTGACGCGCTAAACAAAGCACTTGGAAAGCAGAAGAACATAGGCCCAGCTAAGAGGAATCTAAATGACGAATACTCCTACGGTTCGGCAGCAAAGAACCAGATCATGACAAAGGCACGCGCTATTATTTTTGCATCGCATCAATACGCCGGGAAAACTGGAGTCAAAAAGATTACAGAAAACGGTCGAAGAAAACTAGACAAGGCAGCAAATGACGGGCTGTTGGCAGTTCAAAACGGGTGGCGCGATTACGCAAATCGTGTTCTCGGAAAAGCATTCAACAAAACAAATTGACAACAAACCACGATAAGCACACCTTATAACCAACATTAGGAAAACAAATTTATGGCTGACACAGAAATTCAAAGAGGATCAACCGCACTTTATTGGTCGCTGAACGCTGACCTTTCCATTGCCGCCATCGGCGCGGGAACGGTTGGGAATTACACGGCAGACGGTCTCGGCACGATGCTGATTCAGTCGGTCAAATTCAACGCGGCCAAGGCTAAAACGCGCACCAGCGCGAAATCGTTTGACGGTCTCACGGTGAACGAGGTTTTTTCTGATCCTCACGATTCGCTTAGTGTGACCGGCAAAGTTTTGGCGACCACTAAGGCCGGCACTTACGCGCAGTTCTTAGCTCCCAGCGAAGGTTCAACCGTGGTTGTAACCTGCTCCACCGACGCTCAGGTTGCCGGAACCTACTACGTGGTCAGCAGCGAAAAATCAGCCGAGGTTGACGGATATGCTCAGGTGACGCTTGAGCTTGAAAACCGTCCAGCCGCCATGACCCTTATCACCAGCTAAAAGATGAACGAATCGGCATGGCTCATCGCCGCCGTGCCTGCGCCGGTGGTCTGTTGCAAGCTGGAGTTGCTTCCGCTTTCCGCTGGTCATTTGATGTTGTTGCGCCGGTTTGAATCCGCGTTTGTCACGGGCGAAGAAATTAAGGCCAGCGACCTTTTCTTCTCCGTGCTGATTTGCTCAGGAACGTATGAGGATGGCTGTAAAATTCGGCTCGATGATAAGATGGCCCGTGAGCTTGAAGCATGGGGCAAGGAGCTTGCACGCGGGCCGAAGCGGCTCTTGCGCCGGCGAGCCAACGTCACGTTTGATTTCTTCGCCGGCGTCAAAAGGTTTTCCAACTACCTTACAGCCGGCGGATTTGGCGCGGAATCAGACGACCTCATTCCAATGTGTTTGCCCAAACAACAGCGCGATGATTCCGGCCCGGTCGGCAGTCCCGGTGAATTCATTTACCTCTCCGCGTTTATGGCCGATTTAAGCATGAGTTTTTCCGAGGCGGTCAACTTCCCCTATCTGCTAGGCCGGCACCTCCTAGCGGCCAATGCGGAGCGGCAAGGGGGCATCACGGTGAAGTCCGCAGCCGAGTGGCGCGAGGAGAACGCACGGCTCCAGGAATTGACGGCCAACCCTGACATGGACGCGATCCGAGCAGCGATGGCGAAAGGAACACAATGAGCACGCTCGGAACAAAGATCGTAATTGACGGCGACTCAACCGGATTTGAGCGGGCGGCGGGGCGCGTTGGCAAAACGATGAACCGCTTGACCGGCAAGATTTCCGGCGATCTGAAATCATTGGCGGCTAGCTACGTTTCAATTCAGGCTTTCAAGACGCTGATTCTGGACGTGGCCAAAGCGGCTCTTGCCATTGACGATTTTGCCGACCGTCAGAACACGACGTTTGAAGAAACGCAGCGATTGATTCAGGCGTTCAAAATGTTCGGGCTGGAAGCCGGTGACGCAGAAGCAGCTTTAATGAAAATGGCTTCGGCGCGAAATAGCGCGTTTGTTGGGGATGACGACAAGCTTGCTGCTTTTAATAGATACGGCGTTTCAATGGACGACCTAAACAATGCCAGCGTCACCAACTTCGATCTGATGAAGAAAATTGGAGTTGCCATGAAGGACATGAATGTGAACCCCGCCATGATGTCAGACATGCAGGAGCTATTTGGCAAAAGCGGCGGCAAGTTTATTCAGGGGTTGAAAGAACTTGGAGAAGGCCGAGCCATTCCGCTTATCAGCGAAGAGTCGAAAAACGAAATTGACAAGGCGGACAAGGCTTTTGAGCGAATGAAAAACAGTTGGCATTCCATCGCCTCCGAACCGATTGCCGGCGTGATGTCAGAACTTGTAAAAGCAGCGCAGAAAGCTATAAATTCAAGGACCTCATTGGGGGCGACTATTGCCGCTGGGCCACAATATCTAGGCACAGAATTACTCACCGCTGTGGTTGGCGGAGCAATAAAAGGCACGGACAAAAAAAACAAATACGACGTTGGCGGAGGCATTGGGATGACCGGCACGGAAGAAAAATCAACCGAGAAACTATATCCTGTTAACGAGCGACCCATCAAAGTCGCAAATGCACAAGCCGATCTTGACAAGGTAATTCAAAACGCTCTCGTTGCCCAGCTTGACCCGCTTGACCAGAACATTGCAAAGCGGCAGGAAATTCTTGATCTAATAGAACAGGCTAAAGTCGAGAACGCCAAAGGCACGACCAAAGGAGACCTTGAATCCATCAAACTGCAAAAGGAAGCCGTCGGCATTGCATCCGGACTTGATTCCCAGACGACTCGCGGCATCGGCCCAATTTCCATTGACTCGGCAGCTAAGGCCAATCTGGGCGTCGGAGTTCAAGCCTATAACCCGATGATTTACAACACGCAACAGAACACCAACGCATTGAAAGAATTGACTCAAACAATTAAGAACATGCGAGATGCCGATCCGGTTCCACGCGCTGATATAGCCACAGTATTTGAGTAAATTTTATGCCAAACTATGCCATCGTCAGGGGCACCACTTCATCGCCCACCGTATTTGAATCGCGCAGCTACAACAAATCCACGGGTGAAACGCGCATGTATCGTCGCGTGTTCTCTGGCGTGACCGGCGGCAGTGCGCTTGACGCTTACGATGCGTGCGCGGCGGAGTTCGCATCACTCAAGGCCAGCGGCTACTATGACTCGCTAGAGATGTCGCCGATTGACGACAACACGCGCTGGTCATTGACCGGCACAATGGCTGATGAAACAACTACGCATGTCATTGAATTGATCGGGCAAGACATGACGCAAGATTCGCGCTTGTCGCCGGTGTTCATTACAAAAATTAGCGCAAAGAAGGCATCAATGATTTTGAATCTTATCAAAGAGCTTGAAGAAAAACCTGCAAAATCTTACGCCTCAGACTATTCCAACGCTACGGGAAGAGTTAGTGAAATTGCCGACCTTGCAGGACTTGGCGATGCAGCCGATTGCTTGCAATTCTTTGACGACCGGATCGCCACCAAAGATTCGTTCCTTAATCATGGCGTCACGTTTCGCAAAACCATTACTCTGCCGGTCTCGTCTTATTATCCCATCCTCTATTACAACGTGGGAAAAATATTTACAACAACCGAGCTAAAACAGTGGGAAAGTATTCCAGCCCAATACGAAATGCCTACTGGCTGGTGGCTTCAAAAGTATCCGGCCAACTCTGTTACCTACGGACAGCGGCAGCAATGGTCAATTGAATATCAGTTCACAGACGAATTTGCGGAACTCTATTACGCCGCCGCCGACATAACATAAGATGACGCCGCTGTTCAAAATTCCGTCAGCCGTTGGGAACTTAGCTAATTTGTTCCGTCAGATTTTTCGGAACATGGTCGAGCGCACGCCGCGCAGCTCTAAAGACATTCGCATCGTTGAAGGAACAACCGGATGGCACGCTGAATTGACTTCCAAAACTAAGACAACCAAAATCTTAGAAACGGGTTATCCTCTTGAGGTCTTTACAATTTCCGATGGAATGCGGAGCGAACTTGCAACAGATGCTGGGCCGCAATTGTCGATTGGATCGCACTCGTGGCGTAGGGTGTTTGTGCGCGAAGGCTACGTAAATTTGTTTCGGATTCATGGTGAGGCAGGAAGTGCGGTCGTTCCAAATGTAACTCCCAACCCTTACCCAGATGAACCGGATCGTGAGTTTGGCGATATGCTGACTGGAGGGGTATTGTCCTTGTGCGAAATCGAAATCCCAGAGCAAACCGACCCCTTAACGGTTTCGATGTATTACATTTACATTCGCGCTACTTTTGACCGCATTCCAAATGCTGGCGATCAAGATTGGATGCCGAAGGGGGAGAGCTGCATTTCTGCCGAGTTGCTCCATTCAGCCGATCCACGCACCGCACACGGCTGGCTCTCGTTTCGGTATTTTTACGGAGGCCCAGGCGGTAACGACTCCAGCCGAGGGACTGACATGGCTCTGGCAATGACTGAGCCAACGCAGCCCGGCGTCGTCTATTTCCTTGTGGCCGTCATTGACGCGCACGCCGCATGGTTGACTGCTGCCGCTGCTGAACTCGACGGTGGAGAAGCATACGATGACGACTCCGAAGTGAACCGATTAGACATCCGTCAATTTCAAAGGTCAGACATCAATTGCCCCGGCCCAGTTCGACGCCAAGGGGACGACGATTACGAGCCGTTCGCCATAACTCAACCGGCAACTGAAATAACGCAAACAAGCGCAATCCTCAACGCAACCGTTGACGGCGGAAACCTTGTCACCACCGTCTGGTTTCAATACGGATTGACCGACGATTACGGCCACGAAACAGCCCGCATTCAATTACCTAACGGGCTCCGGTTCTGGGAAGTTTTAACCGTTGAACTACCTGTTGGTTCGCTAATAGACGCGCTTGAACCTGGCCAAACCTACCACTTCCGCGTTTGCTGCGAAAGTAGTGCCGGAAATTCTAACGGAGACGACGCTACTTTTACAGCTACCCAATTGGCGCGGGCTGGAGCAGCGCGGGTTGGCCGCTACCCGTTCAAAGTCTATTCCCTCTCCAAAACCGAGCGGACAGCATGGGGCGCCCCAGACCCGACCGGCACCGGATCGTGGCGTAAATTCTTCGTGTCTGCCGGCTACGCAAATTTGGTGCCATCAGCGAACACCGACGAATGCCCATATCCTGACGACGCCTTTACCGCCGCTAACGCGCCAAACCTTGCAACGTCTGAAATTGAAGTCCCAGAGAACGAGATTTATTATGTCTATATCGAGGTTGTGTTCGACAATTTGGGCGTGACTCATGCCGAGGTCTGGCACAGCACCGATCCCACGACGGACGGATGGGATGATTTCGCTCTGGGCGAACCGATCAGCGCGGGAATCTCGATGACGCCCGATCCTGGAGCAGGCCCGGCCAGCATATTCTATTTGATCGCCGTGATTGACACCAAGGTTGCTTACGCCTTACCCACCTACAACGACGACGACGAGAACACCATTGCCTACGTCCGCCAGTTCCAGCGGGCCGACATTAACGCCAGCGTGGCCGATGCGTTGCGCCTGCGTGAATACGCCGTCTGCGTGGACGACGTGACGAAATACGCAATCCTGCCGAGCAGACAGGAGACAGACGAGCCGACATTATGAGCCTGCCGAGACTTCAATGCTGTAGTCAGGCATGTGGTGTTCCTACTGGTTGCATTCCCTCTGTTAATTGGTCACTCGAACTGACGCCTTACCCAAATCAAACTTGGGATGAGTATGATGTGACCTACAATTTCCCATCCAGCTTGACGCCGCCAAACCCCGATTCTGTGTGGATTAGCTATACGTCGGAAGGCGACGACTACGAGGTTGAGCTTCTACCGAATTCGGTCATGCAGGATTTCATCGACAGCGGATTTGCGGCTGGCGGCTCAATGAGCGTCGGCGACCCTGCTAGTGCTTACTATGCCAAATACACGGCAAACGAGACCATCACCGGCGGCGTCGGCGGAGAATTTTATTTCACAATAAAACCGCAAGCGTGCGACGATGAAGCACTTTACGACGTATGCTGGCTGCTGGAAGTTGAGTGGCAACCGGACGACCCGGCAAAACCGCTCCTTGTCACATACGGGCTGGTGCATCATCATCCTGATGGAATCTATGATGGGTTGATTTACTCAAACTCAACGGCTGGAACACGAAACGTGCAAGCCAATTTAGTCGCAGCCGGGACGTTTGAGTGGCAAAAGATTGGCACGGATTTGTCCGGCACTTATTTTGGCCCGACAATTAACAGCGACGCGCCAACATTTATTTTTCACGAAACCTATTTATGAACCACCCGCTTATGTCCGCCGGTTCAAATCGTGCCGCGTTTCGCTGGATTGAAAATGGAAACGATCCGGTGCCGACGCCATCGCTCGACTACCGGGCGGGCCAGTGTTTGCAATGTCCTCACGTCCAGCTTGCGGGCGGGCGCGTGTCGTCGTGCAAGGTGTGCGGCTGCGGCGGCGTCAAATTGTTCAAGCCTGCTTCTAAATGCCCCGACAAGCCGCCGCGCTGGACTGCAATTTCCGCTTGCATAATTCAACCTAATCAATGACATTCCAAAACATTATGAGAACATTCATCACCTTTTGTTTGCTTATTCTTTGCGCTTCCGTTCACGCCGCCACGCGCCCGTTCGGCTATCCGATCAGCGTCACCAGCGCGTCAACCAACCTCGTATCATTCAAGGTGACCGCGAACACCAACCAGATGCGGACGGCCAGCAACCTCGTCGAGATCATCCTAGGCACCGACATCCTCCTGCGTGTGCCAAGCACGAACGTCTCCAGCGGCTTCCGTTCCAGCGTCGGGATTCAGTCCGGCAGCTTCACAAATCAGAACATCAGCCAATTTACGAACACCTTCGCCGTCGCCTACAGCAACGCGCCAATCGTGACGTTCACCAGCTCGTCAACCGGAGCGGTGGCAGCGGTGTATAGCATAACGAAAAGCAATTTCGTCGGCGGCATCTCGATCACCAATTTGACCACGAATTACTGGACGGCCATCGGCCAAGCTCTCGGCACACCATGAAATTTCTCACCTCATTATTTCTCGCGTTTGCGATCTCCGCGCAGGCCGCACCGTTGACTAACACGGTTACTTTTAACTGGTTGGATTTCGGTTACCAAGTTGACAGCGTGACGAACAAGCCGGTCAAGATCACGCCGCTTGAATACGCAACCATCGGCTCATTCTTCATGGTGAAGACGCCGAGGATTTACACCAACACTTTCGCGGGCCAGTGTATCGTCACCAACATGCAGGAAGGCAGCTATCGCGTGGAGCTTGCAACCGCCTTGGGCAGCATCACGACGTTCACCTCAACCATTCCTTCCACGGCGACCGGATCGAGCAACTACGACGCGACATCCTTCGTCAGTAACTACGCCACCAACTCAGGCTCGACGCGATCCTATTCCATCACCGTCTCTGATTTACGCTACCCTTCCGTGGCTGGCACCAACATCGTGTTTACCACCAACGCTGGACGCGTCACCATCGCTGGAACCGTAGTTACCGGCACATCGCCTGCGGTGGCCAGCAATTACCTCGCCGTGACCAAGCTGGACATTACCAACGGCACGGCCTACAATCTCGCCATTGTTACCGGCACGCTCACCAACATTACCGAGCGCATGGGCACAAACATCAACCCGGTCATTTCAGGTGCGCGGGAAATTTCCGGCAACATCGGCCTCCTCACCAACGGCACCATCCGGGGTGCCGTCTTGACCAATGTGAACGTCAGCGGCACCTTGTCTGGCCCAGGTGACATCGGCACCAACAGCCAAAAATTCGGCTTATCCTCGTATGCGGGCGGAAATTTTTCCCTAGCATTAGGATACAATGCTCGTGCCGAATCGGGCGGCGACGATAGCACCACGGGAAATTTTGGAACCGCTGTCGGCTACTACTCTGTGGCCAGCGGCTACGGCACCGCGTTGGGCGGCAACGCTTACGCGAGCTATGACAATAGCGCGGCCATCGGATACAACTCTCTCGCCACCGCCGCCAATCAATTTCGCCTCGGCAACTCCTCAAACGTCTTTGTTTTCGGCGGCAATGGCTCGATCACCGGCAACGGCTCTGGGCTGACAAATTTGAATTTGAACACGCTTTCTAATCAGGTTGTGCAAGCCGAAATCACCAACGCCGTGCAGCAGACCGCATTGGCCGGGCTGACCAACAGCATTGGCACCAAACAACTCGGCAGCGCGGCCCTCACCAACCTCTCGGCACAGGTCAATACGGCAACGAACATCATCGGTGCTGGCTTTGGCATTATCGTCTCCAGCAACAACGCTGGGACATGGACAATTACTTCGTCAGGAACTAACTACATTGCCAACACCAACGGCATGAGCCGTGGCCTGACTAATTTGGGGGAGATGTATTCTGATCGGCTGGTTGTCACCAACCTCATTGTTGGAACTACCGCTAACACGGTGCAAATTACAAACGGAACCATCATTACAACGGGCAATATAGCGGTAAATGGAGTGAGTTCCGTTTCAGCACATACTTTTAATGCTTCGTTCATAGTTAATGCGCCAAACATCTATTCAAGTTACTTTGGAGGAAATCTTGGAGGATTGATTTCACTTACCCCAGCCGCAGAAGTCGGGGTAATTCAGATACGCGATATTAACAACACTACGTTTGGTCGGCTTATTTTCGGCCCGAGTAATACAAACTTTCCTGCACTGAAAAGAAATGGAGCCAGCTTGGAAATAGTGGATGCGCTTGGAAACAGCCGGGCCACAAACAATCTGATCGTTCCGGGAGTTGTAATTTCTACAAACGGATTTATCCTGCCAGCCTCTAATCCATTTACCGCACCGGCCTCGTTGAGTGGCCATGGTGGCCACCTGTGGAGCGATGGAACCAATCTTTGCATCGTTCTCCAAAATTCCGCAGGCACTCGCACCACTAACAAGGTCACCATGACCGCTTGGCCGTAAATACCATTATGAAAAAACCCATCATCTACTTGTCAATCCTCGCCGCGCTCGTCGCGGGTTACACCTTTGCTCAAGACTTTGGGCAACCCATGCACCGCGAATTTTTTCGCAACGTCAAACTCAACGCTAACCGCACCGACCAACTAAATGCGATTTGGGATGCCATTGACTCCAAGAAACTTAACACCACACTGATTCGCGTGATGCTGACCCGCGACGGCACCAACGACGTGACCATCGGCGTAATGGAAACTGTTCGCGTGAAAATTGTTGAGGACTAAATGAACCACACCAACACCATCATCAATGGCACGGTGGGCTTCGGAGCTTCGGTTGCGGGCGTCTCCGTTTCGTTTATGCCGGGCATTGAAACCAGCTTGCGCCTGTTCTCGCTGACCCTTGGCGTAATCATCGGTTGCATTACCCTCTATCGTTTGCTCAAGAAAAATAACTAATCATGACTGCTCTGCTCATCATTATCGGTCTGGCGGCTTGCGTTGGATTTGTGGTGCTGCTCTTGTGCGCGGTGGCGAAGGATGACAATGCTTAACCGCATAAAGAATTCAACGAATAGAAAACCGATATGATTGAACCATCTCAAATAACCAGCGAACTAAGTTGGACGCTGGACGCGCTCAAAGGTGATTACGGCTGGGCCTTGTGCTACACCACGTGGCGAGCCGCTCTTTCTTTTTCGTTTGGATTCATTAACGACAGAATTCAGACTTACGTTGAAAGCCTTATTCCTGAAGATCAAAAGTTTCTTAACGAACGCGTTTTTGGTAAGCGTTGGTATCGGATGACTGCAAAGATGTTAAAGGTAGTCGCCGCTATTAAGCTGCCAAACGAAGGAAGGAAATTATCCGGCAACACCAACCCTCCGTTTCCGACCTCACCGAAGCCATGAAAACCATTCTCCTAATCATAGCCCTTGCGGTAATGCCAATGGCAATGACGACTGGCTGCAAAACTAACACGCCGCAACAGATCGGCTATAAGTCCTTAGCCTCTGTTCAATCGGCTACGGTGCTTGCGCTTGAATTTTACCGGGTGCAATTCAACGCTGGAAAGGTCAACGCCGCCCAGCGCGAACGCATTGCGATTCTTTACGGGCAATACCAATCCGCCTTTTCCATTGCGGCAGTCATGGCAAAGATGGATTTCAACCAGCCGGCAACAACTGAACTGGTGAACCTTGCCAACGGGTTGATTCAATTTATTAACGCTTTGAAATAACATGAACCCGATAATCCTTCTAATTGCTCAATATGGCCCAGTCGTTGCAAAATCAATTTACGACATCGTGAAGACTTGGAAGAATCAGCAGCAGCCAACCGAGGAAGAATGGAACAAGCTGCTGGCAATCAATGCGCGGGATTTGAGCTACTACGAAAAATGAGCCAAGAGCCGAAAACCGAACGGGAGAAGCTGGTGGATATTTACCACAGCCTCGGTCAACATCTCGACCACGTTCATTTATCAGCCTCCGTTCGTCAGCAGATGAAGGACGAGCGGGCGCGTGTCATCAATGCCATCAAAGCCATCGACGCCAAAAAGTAAAGTCTGCACAACGACCATCGAAATGCGCGATGGCGTTATTTGGTTTCAGCGCGGTTCTGACGCGGGCAACATCTTGCAAACTCTGTTCACGGCCTGCGGGTGGAAGTGCCGGTTCCTCCCCAAAAACAAAGGAAAAAAATGAAACCATCTTCGCCGGCAATTGTTAGAAAATGGAAGCGGCTGATGGCGGTGGGCTGCTCTCACGGCAACCTTGCCGACCCTGCCGCCATTGCCGCCGTCCTTCGCTTTAGGGACGCTTGGAAGCCGGACACGACCGTTCACCTCGGCGATGCTATTGACACCGCTGCGCTCCGTTCAGGGGCCAAGGGGACGAGCGACGAATCGGAGCCGATCCTGCCCGACCTCGACGACGGCCTGGAATTCATCGAGCAGTTGCGCCCTAAAATTTACTTCGCCGGCAACCATGAGGACAGAGTTTTCAAACTGGTCAACAGCACCAACGCTATCGTCGCCATGTGCGCCTCGGAAATTCTCAATCGAATCCAGATGAAGTGCTCCAAGCTGAAATGCGAACTCGTCCCGTGGCATTTCATCACCGGCTGGCGTATGCTGGGCAATTACCGATTCGGCCACGGTTACTTGTTCAGCGAGAACGCAACCCGCGACCACGCGGAATCGGTCGGAAATGTCGTCCACGCGCACACGCACCGCTGCGGGATGGCGAAGGGTCGGCGGCTGGATAATCCGACCGGCTACAGCGTCGGCACCTTGACGAACATTCCGAACATGGACTACGCGAAGGCCCGGCGATCTACGCTAAGTTGGTCGGCTGGATTTGTTTGGGGCGAATACACCGACGACCGCGCTATAATCTGGCTGCACGAACAACCACGAACTGAAACAACATGGAAGCTTCCAATTTAACCTCGAAAACCTCGGCCCAATTATTCGCCGCGATGGTTGCGGCGAAACTGAGCCGCTCGCCGAGACCGCCCGGCACCGTGACCGCCACCGAATTTGCGACCGATCACAAACTGTCCGCATCCCAGGCTGGCCGGCTGCTGAATGAGGCTTACGAGGCGGGCGCAATATGCCGCGAGAAGTGGAACGGAAACGGCCACGTAAAATTTGTTTACCGTCTCAACAGCGGCACCATCACCAAAGCCGTTTCCTCTCGCGCACGCGGCAAGCACGCAGAGCAATAAGGCCGAGATTTCTCCCTTGTGTCGGCAGGTTGCCAGAGGATGACAGCTAGGGCTTCACACGCGGAGCATTTGAGGGGCGGTCGATTCATTCTCTGGATTCTATATTGTAGCGGATGGAAAACAAGAGGCAGGTTATAGCAGAATAAATCAGATTCAACTGTCTTGAAACAACCGCTTCTTAGATTCTCCACGGAGACCCTTCCTGCGCTGGTCTCCCAGCACAGTTGTAAGTAGTCTTTGATCGCCTCCGCTTCCTGAGTTCCCCACTTTCGACCACGCGATGCAACTGATAACGGCTCCGTAGGAATAGGCTTACGGGCCTCGTCTGCATCATCCATTCTATTCTGTCGCCGGTGGTTTCACCCGGCTTAACTGCGCGGCGGAAAGGTCTCAAAAGACCGCGCAACAAAGGCGTATCAAAGAACGACTACGGGCTGTCCGTGTTCCGGCGCAGTCCGCAATCGCTCGCCTTGTGGCGAATGACGATTTCAGGAAAGGGAACCCCGCCCTCGTCGCACCGGAAGCGTGTGAAGACAGTCTGGTGAGCAGCGGTGCCGGGGTGTGGCATTTTTCCGCTGAGGCAAATTTTAATTTGGCTGACTATCTTCACGCCCTCAATTTGCCCCACCTCGCCGCCGGTGTCAAGCGTTGTCCCCGCCTCACGCTTGACAATCAAACGACCTTTGCTTAACCTCCGCAAAATGAACATGAAATTTCTGACGGAATTCCGAAACAAAATCGTTAACGGCGGGCGCAAAGGTGGCCTGTCGAAATCCCCGAAAAAGTCCGCTGGACAGCTTCGCCGCTGGGAAGAACACCGCGCAAAGTCGATTTTGAAGCAGTGCAAGTAGTTGGAGCGCAAGGGGTAAAAACTATCTTTATTTTTCTTCACTTTTCCCTAGACACAAAGCCCGTTTGATTCTACCTTGTCCACATCGAAGGGCCAGTAACCCGACGAGAACAAAAAATAGCATGACAACGAAAATCAACACGGGCGACACACTGACGGGCCGGAGCGTTTGCGATCACGACTGCATTTTCTCCGCTCAGGTAATTGAGCGCAAAGGCGGCTTCGCAAAAATCAGTTTCCAGAACTCGACCAAGCGCGTGAAAATTCACGTTTTAGATGACGTGGAATTTATCTTCCCCGCTGGCCGGTATTCGATGGCCCCGGTGTTAAAGGCTTTGGCCGCAGCCGGTCATGCGGCGGCGTAACCACAGGAGCGGCGGGGAAACTCGCCGCTCCAAACTGAAAAAACGAAATGAAAACGAAAATTTCCAAATATCAATATCGCTGGGTGGGGTTCCAAATCGTTCGCGGAAACGGAACCGTCGGGCCGATTCTCAAACGCTTGGGCTTTTTTCGCGGTGGCGAAAGGATGGGCTTCAAATACGTGAAGCCCGTCGGCACCGATGCTGGTTCAACCCTAGCCCGGATGCGCGAGCGCGGGATCAAGGGCGTGGCCCGCGTATTCACTGACGCCAACTGGTCGTCTGAGAAACTCACGTCGAAGCAGATGGCTACCAACTACGCCGACTAAACCAACCGGGGCGGCGGGGGAACTCGCCGCTCCAAACTGACAAAAATATGACAACACTCGAACACATCACCAACCTCCTCGCCGAGCGCGACGAGTTGCGGGCCGCTCTTGCCGAGCTGGAACCAATAGCCGACCGAATGGGCGGCGCGGCTCCCGTGTATGACCTGCTCCATGCAGCCACGCAAAAGGCCCGCGCCGCCCTCGCCAAAACGAAGGAGGCTAAATGAAATACCTCATACTAATATTCGCGGCTCTGCCCGCGCTCGCCGGCCATCCCGACCCAGAGAGGCTGGCGGATGCGATCTACCGAGCAGAGGGCGGCGCGAAAGCCCGCAGCCCATACGGCGTCCTAAGCGTCAAGGTGCGCGACGAGGCCCACGCTCGGCGCATCGTCCTCGTCTCCATCCGAAACAACTGGACACGCTGGGAACAAGCGGGAAAACCCGGCGAATTCATCGACCACATGGCAGACCGGTGGTGTCCGATTGCCGCCGACCCCGTGGGGAATCGCAACTGGAAAAACAACGTCAGAAGGATTTACGGGGGTGCCAAGTGAACGCCGACGAAATCAAATATGCCCGCGAGTTTTTCGCGGAGTTTTGCCCGACGGCGGGAATGACCGCGACGGAAATTTGGGAAGCCGGCGGCTGGATCGCCAGCATCCTGCGCGAACTCGGCGTGATTCACCGGATCGGGACGAGCCGCTGGAATGAGCCGCTTTACGTTCTCACGGAGGGCGGTAAATGAACCCAATCTGGACTCAGGACATGCGCGACCTGGTCGAGCTATTCGTGCGGCGCGGACTGATGACCCGCCCCGCCCCGCTGACTACCGAGCAAGCTTTAGCCTTGCACCAATCTTCCGTGCGAGACTACGAGAAGGCAAAGAAACGCGCCAGCCGCGCAAAACAACCATTCAGGAAATAACATGAACGCATTAAAAGCAGCAACAGATTCAGCCCAACAACTCACGAACAACCTACATTACTGCGCCATCGCCGTGGCCGGTTCAGCGCACGAAGACTTCCGCGAAGCGTGCGACCTGTTGACCGCAGCCATCGGCATCAAACGGCGGCTTGACGCGCTGGTCAAAAAGAACGACGCCGAGATCGAAGCGGAACACTCCAACGAAGCCGAAGAAATGGCACAATGAATTTGAGCCGGGCCGTCCCGCCTGCGTTTGCAGGGCCGGGAACCAACACCACCGTTACTGAAAACAGCGGCTCTATTCGGCCCGGTTCTTAATTTCCGAAACAAAAACAACCTATGAAATCTGAAACAACATCCAAACTCTTTGGCGCACTCGCCAAGGCTCAATCCGAAATGAAGGCGGTGCAATTCGACGCCGTGAATCCGTTCCTGAAAAACAAATTTGCATCGCTCGGCGCGGTTATCCAAACCAGCCGCGCCACGCTGGCAAAACACGGTCTGGCCGTGTCGCAAATGCCGACAAGCGGCGAGAAGACCGTGGGTGTGGAAACCATCCTTGCCCACGAATCCGGCGAGTGGATCGGCTCTACCATCTCCCTGCCGTTGGGCGAAGAAAAGGGCAAATCACAGGCGCAACTGGCCGGCAGCGTCATCACCTACCTGCGCCGGTATTCTCTGGCCGGCATCCTCGGCATGTATGCCGACGAAGACGGCGACGGGCACACCCCGCCAACCGCCCCAGCTGCCCCGCCAACGCGTCAAGACTCACCGGCAAGGCCGACACCGCCCACGCTCGCCACGGCTGGCCAGCGGGCAAATATGATTCAGCGGCTCCTTGAGGCCGGGAACACGGCAAAGCAGCTACAGGAATTCGCCGTCAAAACCGGCCTCATCCTCTCGACGGAATCAGCGGAAGCCGATTGGCCGCTGGACAAAGCCGCGACGGATCGGGCGAGCATGGCCAAGATTCACGACGCCGTGAAAAAGTTCCTAGCCGGTGAAGATAACGTCCCTTATTAACCCCCAACCAACACAACAAATGATAATCAAACTTAAACTCGACCTGACCAAAGTGGACAAGACCAAACTGTTTCGCAGCGAGAAAACGCCCGCCGTTTATCTCGACGTGACGCTGCTTGAAAACAAGAACGGCGTTGACCAATACGGCAATTCCTTCATGGCCGTGCAGGACATTTCCAAGGAAGCGCGTGAAGCCGGGGAGAAGGGCGCGATTCTCGGCAACGGCAAAATCTTCGTGCCGAAATCCGCGAGCGAACCGACGGTGAAACCCAGCAAGGCACAAGCCCAGGAGGACGCACCGTGGTAAATCAAATCGTGTTCGACATTGAGACCGGCCCGCTGCCCGCCGCTGAAATCTTGTCCATGCTGCCGGAATTCGACCCGTCGGAAGTCAAGGTGGGCAACCTGAAGGACGCGGAGAAAATCGCGGCGAAGATTGCCGAGGCGAAGGCGAATCACTTGGCCGACTTCACGGAGCGGGCCGCGCTGTCGCCGGTCACCGGGCGCGTGCTGGCCATTGGGTTGCTGGCCGGCCAGACGTTCTCCGTCATCGGCCACGACGACGAGGCGCAACTGCTCCGCGAATTCTGGGCAACGAGTGAAGGCGTGGAACTGATTGGCTTCAACTGCATACCCTTCGACCTGCCGTTTCTCATTCGCCGGTCGTGGAAGCTGGGCGTTCAAGTGCCGAGTCACATCCGGCACGGTCGTTACTTCGCGGACACGATCACCGACCTCCGCGCCGAGTGGCAACTAGGCAACCGAGAGTTTCGCGGCGGCCTGGATTACGTCGCCCGCTTCCTCGGCGTCGGGGAGAAGACCGGCAGCGGCAAGGATTTCGCCGCGACGTGGGAAACAGATCGGCACGCCGCGCTGAAATATCTGGAGCACGACTGCCGCCTGACGCTCGCCGTCGCGGAGAGAATGGGCGTGATTCGTGACGACTATTTTTGAACTATGAACCCACTCGATTCAACGCGATCCGCCGCGAACGGTGAACTCGCATCGTGCGAACCTCATCCCGCCGCCTACGAAGCGAAGGCGTGGATAGCACAGCAGCCGCCCGAAGAACTTTACAAATGGCGTGAGGCGTTCGCGTCATGCGCCATCGAAGGTAACCGACTCGGTGACGTGTGCGCCGAAACTCTGAATCGGCTTATGTCCTCGAAACCTGTTAGCGACCGATACTTGCTCGGCCTCGCGTGGACGATGCGATCGGGTAATTGGCCCAACGACCAAGCTCGGCGACTGGCCGCGAACAACTTTGAACTATGAAATCGAAACGCGCATCAAAACAGAGACGCCCCGGCCAGTTCGCTGAAGTGCCTAGTTCAGCGAAATACAGGTGTAATTTGTGCTTGTGCGTCGTAACGCGGAAAAGCAACAAACGCTGGATACCGTCATGCTGCACGAAACACAGCGATGTAATGTCGAGACTCTACCGCATTTTGCCGAACGCAGAACTGAGCGACAGCCGCCCTAACAACAGAACAACCTAGCAAATGAAACTTGACGCATCCCTCATTCGTAACTGTCCCGACCACGGGGCGCACCTCGGCCAGGTCTGCCCTCGTTGCAAAATTCGCCAGACGATTGTTACGCCATTCACGGATGCGCGGGCGATATTTCAGCAGTGCAAAATCGTGATCACCGGACAAATCATGGGCGGCAAAAATAACATCATCATCACGCGCACCGGCCACCGCTTCCCGAAGCCATCTTGGGCCAAATGGCGCGACGACGCCGTGCGGCAGGTGAAGCAACACATCCCTCGCGGGTTCACGCCGTTCTCCTCTCCGGTCAACGTGAGGCTCGACTACATCGCCGGAGACAAGCGACGCCGCGACATGCCGGCCATCGTTGACGCCATCTTCCACGTCCTCGAAAAAGCTGGAGTCGTAACCGATGACTGGCATCTGTGGGTCACGGAATCGTCGAGGGGATTCAACAAGCAATATCCTGGCGCCGTAATTACATTTTTGTGAACAACCACTTCCAAACCTTCTGCCGCGCATTCCTCGCCACGCTGGGCGTCTGTCTCGCGCTCTATTTCTCCGCGTGGGCGGGGAAGTCGTGCGGCTGGTTTCCGTGGAAAGCTGAACAAAAAATCAAAGGAACAAAATGAGTGAGTCCGCAAGATCAAACGAAAATCGAAATGAAAATAGAAATCTCAGATAAACAAGCCTGCGTCATCATCACCGCGCTCGACCATTATTCCCGAATTGGCATGGGCCAACTTGAGACGGTGGCGGATGCCCTCTGTCAACTCAGGCCAAAGGAATGTGAAGACCGATGGAGCTTAGTTGAAACATTCACCGACCCGATGAAATACAGAATCTTCCGCTACACTGGCGGATCAAGCGCGGGCATTTGTTCTCCGGTTGTCTCTGACCTCGCCAAAATGGCTTACGACATCCAATGCGTCATCCGCCAGGACATCGCCGAGCGTGAAGGTCACGACCGCTTATCCGTTTGGCACTGCCCGCTGTTGCACACCTGCAAATCGGAACCTCTGGCCGTCGTGCTATGAAAATCGCCGCCACCGAAATCATCCCTGCGCCGACAACCTGCGCTCATTGCGCCAGCGCGGCAATCGTCCTCCACCAAGAGAAGGACACGCGAAAACACCCGACGCCGTTGTGCGCTGATCATCTGCCGAAACTAACGCAACGGCTCAAGGATTGGCTCAGGATGAAGATAACCACCCCTTGACCCCGCGCCCACTTGTGATAAATTGAAGAGTGAGAAATCACCGGGCCGGAAGCCCGTCACTAACGGACACAGATGAAAAATACAGACAACGAAAATTCCGACCGCAACACGGCGAAACCGGCCAAACATCGCAGGGCAATCCTGCGGCTGTGTTCACCGCTTCCGACGCCGTGTTGCGCTTGGAGTGTTTGGAGGTTATGAAGCTTTACCACATCCGCAACTGGTCAACCCTGTTTGAAAACAACCGGAGCCGCACTGTGGAAAAACTCGCTTGGGTGGCGATTCCAAACCGTCACGACGGCGAAAATTATTCCGCGCTTATCACGTCCAAAGACGGCGCGGAAATCTTCGCGGCATGGGTGCTGATTATTCAGGTGGCATCCAAGTGTCAGCCGCGTGGCAGTCTGCTGCGCGGCGACAAAACGCCCCACGATTCGTCCTCTCTCAGCCTGAAAACCCGCGCTCCGAAATCTTGGTTTGAAAAGTGCCTTTGCTATCTGGAAACAAAAACGGATTGGCTTGAAATTGAAGACATTGCGGAAGGAATTCAGCCGCCTGTCAGGCAGGTGACAGCCGCCTGTCAGGCAGGTGACGAAGGAAAGGAAGGAAAGGAAGGAAAGGATAGGACAGAAGAGAATGGAAGTTATCACGCTCATTCTCGAATTGCGCTTCATTGGCTGAACGAGAAATCAGGGAGCCGATTCAGGGAGGTTGACGCAAGCCTGAAATTCATCTCAGCGCGGTTGAATGAGACCGGCGTTGAGATCGAAGGCGTCAAAAAGATGATTGACCGGCAGTGCGCCCAATGGCTCAAGACGGACATGGAAAAATTCTTGCGGCCAGCAACCCTTTTCAACGAAACAAAATTTGAGGCGTATTACGCCGCCAAAGATCAACCGATTCAAAAATATGGAACACCAAATCAGCGCAGTAATCCGCGACTTGAAGGCGTCAGCCGAAACCCGATTAACAATTACGCCACTGCCAAGCGCAGAGTGGAACCGGAAGTGGCTCAACCTGCGGACGCACCACCCCAAGCTGGTGGAGCTTGAGCGCGAGACCGGCAGATTCTGTTTCGACATGGCCAGGTCGCCGCTTGCCGGCAGGCTCTTGCTTCTGTCCGGTGAATCCGGCTCAGGAAAAACGCACTGCGCCAAAGCCGTAAGGGAATGGATCAGAGCCGCCGGCGGGTCGGTGAAATTCATCCGGCGCGTGAACCACGTCGAAAGCCTGTCGTGCGTTTTCTGGCACTGGCCCGCGCTGCTGGACACCTTGAAAAACGGCGGATGGGATGTTGTCGAGGACATGATGGAGACGCCGTGCCTCATCATTGACGAACTCGGCGGCGGCCACGACCCGTCAGCGGTAGGAACGGACAAGCTCTGCCAGATTCTTACGCGTCGGGAACGGCGATGGACTTTGGTGACGACCAACATCGTGCAAAGCGCGTGGGAGGAAAAATTCGACCGCCGAGTGGCGAGCCGATTCTTTCGCAACTCGACGCACGTTGACCTCTCAGCCGTGCCAGACTTTTCACTGCATGCCGCGTAAGCGAATTACGAAGTTGGAAACCCGGCTCGCCGCCGCCGAGATGCGGCTGCACCTAGCCGTGGAGGAAGTCATCGAGGCTAGGACTGAGCGCGACATATTGCGGCACCTTTGGCGGCAGGAGCAGATCAGACCGAAACGAACAAAATGAAAACTGGAACCGAACTACGCGACGAGGGGATGGAGCTTGCGCTCTGGGGCAGCGGCGACTGGCAGGACGGATTCAACGCCACAGCGGAAACGCTGCTGGCGCGCAACGGTCAACTGACGAGCGCGGAGATCGTCGACGTCACCGGCCCGCCACCGGGGAGCAGTAACGCAATCGGCGCGGCGATGCGTTCCTTCGCCGTCGCGCACGGGCTGAAACCTATCGGATATGGCAAGGCAGCGGCAGCGTCTCGTCACGCTGGGATGGTCGCAATCTGGGGCAGAATCTCCGCAGAAAACAAATGAAACGCAATAAATCGTCAAGCGGAAACAGCGCAATGGCAAGGAGTTACGGAGAGACTGCTGATTTTGTGAAAATAAAGCTTGAACCAAAGCGGCTTGGGATATAGATTTACACCATGACAACAACGAACAACGCAGTAATCGAAAAAATCGCGGCGGAATTCAATGTGACCGCTGACAAAATCACCAACGTCCGCTCATGGGACGTGAACAACTTCGGCGGCTTCCTCTCCTTCTATGTCAATGGCCGAGAATACACCAACAAGCTGACCGCCACCGGCAAGCACAAGAAAAACTCTGTGAGGCTCGCCACATGGTAAGCCAAGCCGCAAAAGACTACCTCGCCGCAATCGGGCGGCGGGGCGGCCAGGCCAAGACCGCCGCAAAGTCGAAAGCGGCTAGGGCTAACGGCAAACTCGGAGGACGACCCAAGATTAAACGCGCTGACAACGTGATGCCAGCGATGGCGCATTGCCGGCAGGAACAGGGCGAAGGCGTCACAGTCGGCGCGACGCTTGACATTCCCCCTCGCCTGACGCACAAATAAGAAATGGCAAATGAAATCACGATCACTACCGGACTGGTGGCGACCAGCGGAAACTTCCTCGTCCAGCACTCGACGCTGACAAAGCAGGCGACGTTGACCACGGCCACCCGCTCGCTCAACACGCAAAACATTTCGACTAGCTCGACGGCACTTGTCATTGCCAGCGGGGTGGGTGCTGCCGGCGGCTGGGCATGGTTTCGCAATCTCGACAGCACCAATTACGTTGATGTCGGCGTGCAGGTGTCAGGGACATTCTACCCGCTAGTCAGGTTGAACGCTGGCGAGGCCGCTGTTTTCCGGCTCGGCGTAATCACCCCTTACGCTCGCGCCAACACCGGCAGCGTTTATCTGGAGCACGACATCATGAGCGCGTGACGGTTGACCTGCGGGTGAATTGGCTTGACAACATTTCTCAATCCCCCTTAACAATCCCCAGTCTTTTGCCACCCATCCGCTACATCGTAGGTGCAGACCCGATGCCAACCTTGCCCGAAGGCTGGACGGTAGAGCGTCATCCCGGTTCGGTTGCGCTTGTGTTCTCCCCTGCCCGCAAACGCTACCTTGCCGGCGAATCCGGTCTCTACCCCCTCGTCCGCATGGGTGCATCACGCTATCCGCTCGAAATTGACGAGCGCGGTCTCCTCGAATACGCCACGCTCCACGATTCGATTTAAGCAACATGCAAACTCCAAAACATCCTTTGACCGCAGCCGAAGCCGGTCATTTTCTCAGCTACAACGAAGCCGACGGCACGTTTACACGGCGCAATAGCAATTACGCCGGGCGCATCGTCAAGGGCATCAATCGAGGCAGCGAAGGAATGAAGATCGAAATCAGAAACCGGGCATACAGCGTTCAGAACATCGCTTATTTGCTGACAACCGGAGCGTGGCCGCAATCGACTGTTTTCCACGTTGACGGCGACAGGAAAAACAATCGCTGGAGCAACCTGACAACGGACAGAACCGCGACAGACAAGGCGAAATACAAAGCGCAAGACCGTTTCCAAAAGCTCAAGGCTAGAGGCATCAAGTCAGAGATCAAGGCCAATTCGGTTTACGACTTGGAGGGGGAGCGTTGGGCTTCAATCCCCGCTTCAGGCTACTACGTTTCCACACTGGGCCGATTCAAAGGCCCGAATGGTGAATTGACAGGCACGGTCGCCCACACTGGCTACAGGCATGTGGGCATCAAGATGGAAGGGGCAAAGTCGCACTCCTATTTCTTGGCGCACAGAGTTGTTGCGTCTGCCTTTGCTGATAGCGGCGGGCATCCGGTCGTGAACCATATTGACGGCAATCGACTGAACAACCGGCTTGATAACCTCGAATGGTGCAGCAGATCGCACAACGCTAAGGACATGTGGAGCCGCAAGGCTGACGTGCAAAGGTTAAGCCCGCGATTCGCGGCGGCTATAAACAGGGCAGTGTTCCTTAATACCTTGTAGCGCATACCAATAGGCCACCCCACCCCCCCCCCTATACGAAAGCTATCACGCCATATCCAAGAAGCAGCGGGTTGCCAGCCCTGAAGTCTCCTATGAAAATCCAAGCGTTAGCGGTAAAAGTCAAAGCATGAAGACCATCCTCGCCAGCGGCATCCCCGTCCACTGCGCCCACGCTCGGCTTGCGGACGTGACCGAGCTTGTCGCCAACCCACGCAACCCGAACAAACACGGCGACGCGCAGGTTGCGCTGCTCGCCAAAATAATCCGGCATCAAGGCTGGCGTGCGCCGATTACGATTTCAAAGCGGAGCGGTTTCATCGTCAGCGGACACGGCCGACTCCAGGCCGCGATCCTGTTGCAGGTCGAGCAGGTGCCGGTTGACGAACAGGACTTTGCCACCGAAGCCGACGAGTGGGCGCACCTTGTCGCCGACAACCGAATTGCCGAGCTTGCGGAAACCGACGGCGCCATGCTCAAAGACATT
>Ga0208960_1000236_pt1 | contig 31625 bp, 32 predicted proteins | sample GreLakmeON33MSRF_FD_187703 | JGI IMG/M metagenome (GOLD analysis project Ga0208960, IMG submission 187703) | Freshwater lentic microbial communities from great Laurentian Lakes, MI, USA - Great Lakes metaG ON33MSRF (SPAdes) | ecosystem: Environmental > Aquatic > Freshwater > Lake | place: Great... | reverse complement strand
TTCATCGCCAAAATAGGAATCAACGATGTTAGCGCATTTACACCACAAACTAACACAAAAGTAAGTGCCACATCTATGGCTTGAATATCAATCGGGTAAGCATCAATGGCGAAATTGGCGCCTAAGGAAATAAATCCATAATGATCTTGAAGGGCGCAAAGAGTGAGTCCAATGATTAGTCCGATAGCAGCACCCATACTACCAATAATAAAACTCTCTAACCAAAATATTCTTTTGATTTGTGTAGAGGTAGCGCCCATACTTTGCAGAATAAATATATCTTTTTTCTTATCGATGATTAACATATACAAAGAGCCAATCACGTTGAAAATAGCCAAGAATGTAATCACTGCTAAAATGAAAAGCGTAATCCATTTTTCGGTTTCTAAAGTTTTAAAAAGAAACATGTTTTGTTCGTAGCGTGATTTCACTTCAAATTTATCGCCCATTAATTTTTGCAGTTCAGTTTTGGTTTCTTCAAGTTTGGTGTCGTTGGCCAAACCAATCTCTATTGTGCTAATTTTATCGCCCCATTGCAGCAGTTCATTGGCGTAATCTTTATGGACGATGATGTAATTACCAAAATCGTCGTTAATTTCAAAGGTGCCTTTTGGAGTAACAGCTATTGAGGTATAAATTTCGGTTGATTCGGCATTGAAAGTAGGAATGTAGATATTGATTCTAGCATAGGGGTTTTTAGGGTTGATACCCAGTTTAAGTGCCAGTAAATAAGAAAGAACCGAAAATTGCTCTCCATTGCCTTGCAGCATAAAATAGCCGTGATCTTCGTGCTTCATCATCTGTTCAATCTGGGTCATTTCTTTGAAATCGCCACTAACCCCTTTGAGTTTTGCTACTTCTTGATTGTCGTCGTATTTCAAAAGAACAGTTTCTTCTACTGATTCTACATAGTATTTAACGTTGGGAATGTCTTTGATTGATTTTCGCAGAGAATCATTACTAACGAAATTCTTTCCTTCTACCACCGTTATTTTCACATCGGGATCGAAGTTAGAATACATGCTTATCACCGTTTCATTCATTCCATTTATGGCAGATAGAATAATGATGATGGCAGCAGATACAATAGATACTACCAATATAGAAATCCAAGTAATCCAATTGATGATGTTTTTGGATTTCTTGGCCAGGAAATAACGGGAAGCTATCTTTAGTTCAAAGTTCAAGGTTGAACTATTTTTTTAGAAGGTTATTGATTGTTTCGGCGTAATCTAAAGAGTCATCGATTACAAAAATAAGTTCTGGTGTTTTACGCAATTGAAAGCGAATAATCTCTGCCAAACGTTTGCGAATTTCTTTGTTTTGCTCTTTCACGTTAGCCATTATCTTGTCTTTGTCTTTGCCCATGATGCTAAGAAAAACGCGCGCTACAGATAGGTCGGGAGCTACTCGCACTTGTGTTACCGTAATGAATGCACCAGCAAACAAATTTCTACTTTCTCGTTGAAATAATTGCGCCAGCTCTTCTTGAAGCAAGGTGCCTACTTTATTTTGTCTTCTTGAATCCATGCCTTAAAAATAAGATTTAAAGTTCAAAGTTCAAGGTTCAATGTTTAAAGTTAGCTAACATTGAACATTGAACTTGAAACATTGAACACTGTTTTGCCTTATATTTGGCGTATGAAGAATTTTGCTAGAGTATTGCAATTTGTAAAAGGTTATCAAAAGTATGTGTGGTTAACGGTGCTAGCCAATGTGTTGTATTCTATCTTCAATTTAATTTCCACTATTCTATTTGTTCCATTGCTTCAATTGCTTTTTACCAACAATACCACAGCCGATTTTCAAAAATATTTATTGCCCAATACTAATGAAGTAGGATCTATCAATTACTATGAATTTGAATTGCAGTCTTATTTATCTCAACTTATTTTAGAATCGGGCGATATTGTAGATGGTAAATCGAGAGTTTTAGTGCTTTTTGTTGTAGTAATAGTGATTGCCTTTTTACTTAAAAACTTGTTTAGATATTTCGCTATGTTTTTCTTGGCACCATTGCGCAATGGCGTTGTTCGTGATTTGCGCGCTCAGATGGTGGCTAAATCATTACAACTTCCTCTTTCGTTTTTTAGCAACGAGAAGAAAGGCGATATGATTTCCCGCATGACTTACGATGTGCAAGAAGTGGAGTGGTCGATTTTGTCTTCATTGGAAGCGATTTTTCGTGAACCATTAAGTTTGGTAATTATTTTGGGATTGCTCTTTTTTATGGATTGGCATCTTACTTTATTCATTTTGTTATTCACGCCAATTTCGGTCTTGGCCATCGCCTTTTTGGGCAAAAGTTTAAAACGCACTTCTGGCAAGGCGCAAGATAAAATGGGCGATTTATTGTCGATTATGGAAGAAATGCTTTCGGGCCACAAAGTGATTAAAGCTTTTGGCGCAGAAAAATATACCAACGAGAAATTTGAAAAGAGCAACGAAAGGTTTTTTGAATTGTCGGTGCGCTTGTTTCGTAAACGTGATTTAGCCTCCCCTACCAGTGAGTTGTTGGGAATGATTACTATTTCTTTAGTCATTTTGGTGGGTGGTATTTATTTTGTTTTTGCGGGCGAAATAAGTGGTTCGGTTTTCATTGCTTTTATCTTACTTTTTTATTCTGCTATTTCTCCAATCAAAGGAATCGCCAACTCTTTTACCAATGTTAGCAAAGGTGCTGCTGCCATAGATAGAATCGATAAAATATTGAAAGCAGAAAACAACATTATTGATCCTGCGAATCCGCAAAAAATTACCTTCAATAAAAGTGTTGAATTTAAAACAGTACATTTTCAATACGAAGAACAAGAGGTTTTGAGCGATATTAATTTGGTAATTGAAAAAGGTAAATCAATTGCTTTGGTTGGGCACAGTGGTGGAGGGAAATCAACTTTAGCCGATTTACTTCCTCGTTTTTACGATGTTACCAAAGGGGAAATTTTAGTAGATGGAACAGATATTAGAAATGTAACGTTAAGCGATTTGCGCTCATTAATTGGAGTGGTTACGCAAGAGTCGGTTCTTTTTAACGATAGCGTTTTAAACAACATTTGTTTTGGTGGAAATTACACCAAGGAAGCAGTGATTGAAGCAGCAAAAATTGCCAATGCGCACGAGTTTATTTTGCAGTTGCCACAAGGCTATGAAACAACAATTGGTGATAAAGGAGATAAGCTTTCTGGCGGACAGCGTCAGCGTTTGTGCATCGCTCGTGCTGTATTGAAGAATCCGGCAATTTTAATTTTAGATGAAGCTACTTCAGCCTTAGATACTGCATCTGAAAAATTGGTGCAAGAAGCCTTACAAAAAGTGATGTGCAACAGAACTTCTTTAATCATCGCACACCGTTTAAGCACCATTCAGCACGTAGATGAAATTATTGTTCTCGATAAAGGGAAAATCGCTGAACGGGGCAAACACAATGATTTAATCGCAAAAGAAGGTATTTATTTTCAGCTGTGTCAGATGCAAAGTTTTCAATAAGATTTTCCGCAGATTTCGCAGATTTTCGCTGAGTATTATTTCAAATTCTTATTGTTCATAGATTTGCGAAAATCTGCGAAATCTGCGGGACAATTTCCTTATTTTTATCCCATGAGCGATGTCCTCAAAACATCTGTTGAATTTATAAAAGGAGTTGGGCCGCAGCGTGCCGAAACTCTTAAACTCGACATGAATATTTTTTCCTTCATCGACTTGCTCAATCATTTTCCTTTTAAATACGTTGATCGATCGCAGTTTCAAAAAGTAAATCAACTCGCACCAGAAAATTATGTTCAACTAAAAGGTGTTGTATTAACTGCAGAAGAAGTGGGTAGTGGTAAAACAAAACGCTTGAGTGTAATTTTTAAAGACGATACCGGAACACTCGAATTGGTTTGGTTTCGGGGAGCGCAATGGATGAAGAAATCTTTGCAGTTGGGCAAGGAATATATCGTGTATGGTAAGCCTAGTTTATTCAACAACAAATTCAATATTTCTCATCCCGAAATGACTTTGTATTCTTTGGCTGCTTTGAGTGAATTGAAAGGTTTGCAGCCAGTTTACAATTCTTCTGAAAATATGAAGAATAGAGGAATGGATAGCAAAGGTCTCAAAAAAATAATGTCGGTTTTGTTGCCGCAACTCAAAGCAAAAATTCCCGAAACCTTGAACGCAGAAATCATTATGGATATGCAGTTCATGTCGCGTGAACAAGCTTACTTTCAAATTCATCAACCACAAAATATGGAGATGGCTAATCGCGCCATTGCACGTTTGAAATTCGATGAATTGTTTTTTGCACAACTGCGAATTCTAAAATTAAAACAAGGCAATCAAACTATTTTTTCGGGCTTTGTTTTCGATAAAGTGGGAGAGTACTTCAATACTTTTTACACCAAATATTTACCCTTCGAATTAACGGGTGCACAGAAACGTGTGATTAAAGAAATTCGAAAAGATATGGGCTCGGGCAAACACATGAATCGTTTGCTGCAGGGCGATGTTGGCAGTGGTAAAACCATGGTGGCGATGATGAGTATTTTAATTGCTCTCGACAATGGTTTTCAGGCTGCGATAATGGCACCTACTGAGATTTTGGCACAGCAACATTATGCTTCTTTTCAGGAATTATTAACGCCTTTAAATGTTCAGGTTAAATTGCTCACGGGTTCTGTAAAAGGAAAAGAACGTGTGCCTCTTTTGGAGAATTTACAATCGGGACAATTACAAGTTATTGTGGGTACTCACGCCCTTATTGAAGATCCTGTGGTTTTTAAAAATTTAGGTTTGGTGGTTATCGATGAGCAACATCGTTTTGGTGTAGCGCAGCGTTCTAAATTGTGGAAGAAGAATTCTAAAGCACCACATATTTTAGTGATGACAGCAACACCTATTCCACGCACTTTAGCCATGACTTTATATGGCGATTTAGACACTTCTATTATTGATGAATTACCACCAGGAAGAAAACCAATCAAGACTATGCATTTCACTGATGGCGGCAGGTTGCGCGTGTTTGGTTTTATGCGCGATCAAATTGCATTGGGCCGACAAGTTTACGTTGTTTATCCGCTCATTGAAGAATCAGAAGCGATGGATTACAAAGATTTGATGGATGGTTATGAAAGTATGTTGCGCGCATTTCCTCCGCCAGATATTCAAATTGCGGTGATGCACGGACGAATGAAAAACGACGCGAAAGAATATGAGATGAAACGCTTTAAAGATGGGGTGTGTCAAATTATGGTGGCAACAACTGTGATTGAAGTGGGAGTGAATGTGCCCAACGCATCGGTAATGGTGGTAGAAAGTGCAGAACGTTTTGGCTTGTCGCAATTGCATCAGCTGCGCGGCAGAGTGGGTAGAGGTGCCGATCAATCGTATTGTATTTTAATGACGGCCGATAAATTAAGTAGCGATTCTAAAACGCGTATGCGCACGATGGTAGATACCACCGACGGATTTAAAATTGCTGAAGTTGATTTGAAATTACGCGGTCCGGGTGACATCGAAGGTACACGCCAAAGCGGTATGCTCGATTTCAAAATTGCCGATTTGGTGAAAGATTCTCAACTGCTTCAAATCGCCCGACAAAAAGCCATTGAAATTCTCTCCGATGATGAAAATATTATTAAGCCAGAGAATAAATACATCGCTGCACGATTGTTTGAAATGACCGACCCGAAGAGTGGGTGGAGTAGGATTAGTTAGCGTTTCTCTCTCTGGCGCGCGTTTCCAAACGCGTGCCTATTTATTTGGCATTTGTAATGCCATTTTCTACCTTCGGTCAACTAACTATAACTAAACAAAAATGTCACAAAAATTCAAGGCTAACAATCCTGAGGGATTGTATTTCATTACTTCTACAATTGTAGATTGGGTTGATCTTTTTACACGCCCCGTTTACAAGCATATCATTGTGGATTCTTTAAACTTCTGTATTGCACATAAAGGATTGAAAATTCATGCATGGGTGTTGATGAGCAATCATATTCATTTATTGGCTTCATGTGATCACGATCTGCCTTCTGTGATGAGAGACTTCAAAAAATTTACCAGTAAAAAATTATCGGAGGCAATGGATTCAGCAGAAGAATCACGCCGTCATTGGTTGATCACTAAGTTTCATTTTTCTGCAGACAGAGTTTTGAGGAATAAGGAGTTTAAGATTTGGAAGGATGGGTATCATCCAGTGGAATTACAGAATAATCTGATGATTGAGCAAAAACTGGATTACATTCATAATAATCCTGTAAGGGCTGAAATAGTAGCACTTCCTGAACAATATATGTATAGCAGTGCGATGGATTATTGCGGGGAAAAAGGGTTGGTGGAGATTGAAAAGTTATGATGGCATTACAAATGCCAAATAAAAAGGCACGCGTTTGGAAACGCGCGCCATGGGAGACAGATGCACCATCAAACGTTACTTCAACACCCCTCTGCTAATCACAATTTTTTGAATTTCACTCGTTCCTTCATAAATCTGCGTGATCTTCGCATCGCGCATCAAACGTTCTACATGGTATTCTTTTACGAAGCCATAACCGCCATGTATTTGAACGGCTTCAACAGTAACATCCATTGCCGTTTTGGAAGCGAATAATTTTGCCATCGCGCCAATATCGTTATAGTCGCCATGATTATCTTTTGTGCGGGCTGCTTTTAAACAAAGTAATCGCGCTGCTTCAATTTGTGTGGCCATGTCGGCGAGTTTGAAAGCAATAGCTTGGTGTTCTCCGATTGTTTTACCAAATGCTTTTCTTTCTTTAGCGTATTTCGTTGCCAATTCGAATGCTCCACTTGCAATACCTAGCGCTTGTGATGCAATACCTATGCGTCCGCCAGAAAGTGAACTCATGGCGAATTTAAATCCTAATCCGTCATATCCAATTCTATTTTCTTTTGGGATTTTTACATCTGTAAACATTAGAGAATGCGTATCAGAACCGCGAATTCCCAGTTTGTTTTCTTTCTTGCCGATTTGAAATCCTTCCCATTCTTTTTCAACGATGAAGGCATTGATGCCTCGGTGGCCTTTGCTTACATCTGTTTGTGCAATCACCAAATAAGTAGAAGCGCTGCTGCCGTTGGTGATCCAGTTTTTGGTTCCATTAAGCAAATAATAATCTCCTTTGTCGATAGCGGTAGTTTGTTGCGATGTAGCATCTGAACCTGCCTCTGGCTCTGATAAGCAGAATGCGCCAATTTTTTCTCCTTTGGCCAACGGAATTAAATATTTTTGTTTTTGTGTTTCGTTGCCATAATGTTCCAATCCCCAACAAACTAGGGAATTATTCACACTCATGCATACAGAAACCGATGCATCTATCTTAGAAATTTCTTCCATCGCTAAAACATAAGAAACAGTATCCATGCCCGCACCGCCGTATTTTGGATCTACCATCATGCCCATGAATCCCAGCTCTCCTAGCTTCTTTATTTGTTCTTTAGGAAACTCTTGTTTCTCATCTCTATCAATCACTCCGGGTAATAATTCAGTATTAGCAAAATCTCTTGCCGCTTGTTGAATCATTTTGTGTTCTTCTGTTAAATTGAAATCCATATATCGTTCAATGTTTAAAGTTTATCCGACTTTCGGCGGATTCAATGTTCAAAGTTTTTCTAAGATAATTTAAATCTGTAATTTTTCAGCCTATGAATAAATTTAGAGTTATAGGATTGATGTCGGGAACTTCTTTAGATGGCCTCGATATTTGCTTTGTTGAATTTACGCAACATGGAAAAAAGTGGCAATTTAAAACGGGTGCCGGAACAACAATCAACTATAAAAATGAATTTAAGGAGCAGCTTAAGAATGCTCGTTCTTATACCGCAGAACAACTGGCCGAGTTACACGTTAATTTCGGAAGAATGATTGGTGTTGAATTAAAGAAATTCATCACAAAAAACAAGTTGAAAGTTGATTTAATTTCTTCGCACGGACACACCATTTTTCATCAACCTGAAAAAGGAATTACCGTTCAAATTGGTTCTTTGAATGAAATTTTTGCAGTAACTAAAATAAAGACTGTAGGTGATTTTCGCACGCTGGATGTGGCGTTAGGAGGCCAAGGAGCGCCCCTCGTTCCCATAGGTGATGAGTTGTTGTTTCACGAATTTGAGAATTGCATAAACCTAGGTGGAATCGCCAATGTATCTTACAACAAAAAAGGAAAACGCTTGGCTTTCGATATTTGTCCGGTGAACATTGTAATGAATTCTTTAGCAGAGAAATTAGGAGCAGCTTACGATAAAGGTGGCAAATTTGCTGCATCGGGAAAAGTGAATAAACCATTGTTACAGCAATTGAATAAAGTTGAATTCAACTCTTTAAAAGCACCTAAATCATTGGGCATAGAATACATCGAGAAAAATTATTTCCCTTTAATCAAAGCCTCTAAAATTTCTGTTGAAGATAAGTTGTGCACAATGGTAGAACACATCGCCATTCAAATAGCGGCCAACCTTCAAAAAGGAAAGGTGTTGGTAACAGGCGGCGGAACAAAAAATAAATTTCTAATCTCACGATTAAAGCATCATTTCCAAGGAGAAGTAGTAGTGCCGGCAGATGAAGTAATTGACTTTAAAGAAGCCATCATTTTTGCGTTTTTAGGCGTTTTGAGAGTTTTGAATTTGCCTAATTGTTTGTCGGCGGTAACTGGTGCGAAGTATGATTGCTGTGGGGGAGTGATTGTAGGGGATTAAAATTTCAAGCTAAGTTCGTCATTGCGAGGTACTCCGAAGCAACCTTATCTGAAACACAAATATAAAATATAATGAGTTTGCTTCGGGGTACCTCGCAATGACGAACTGGGGTTGCACATTATGATCAACAAAAAAGGGCAACATGTCTGCTGCCCTTCATTTTCAAAAAATTCGAATATTAATTCTTATAAAGCGTTCCCGCCTTATCGTTCGCCAAAATAATTCCTTTAATCATAGCAGAACTAAATCCTTGGTGTTCCATCTCGTTCAATCCGGCAATGGTGCAGCCTTTAGGAGAAGTTACTTTATCAATTTCATCTTCTGGATGAGATTCATGTTGATACAACAATTCAGCAGCACCTCTTGCAACTTGAACCGCCATTTTCAAAGCATCGTGAGAGTGGAAACCAATTTCTGTTCCACCTTGAGAAGCAGCACGAATAGAACGCAGGAAGAATGCGATACCACAAGCACATAAAGCTGTTGCTGCAGTCATCTGACTTTCATCGATAGTTACTGTTTCACCAACCGTGTTAAACAATTCGGTAGCTAAATCGATATATTCTTTATCGCTGTTTTTAGCAGCCAAGCAAGTCATTGATTGTTGAATAGCAATAGCCGTGTTAGGCATGGCAATCACTACAGGTATTTTAGAGTTCAAATAGCCTTTGATATCGGCGGTGGTAACTCCCGAAATCAAAGAAATAATGAATTGCTTATTTACATCTAATGTAGATTTAATATCATCTAAAACTGCATTCACCTGTTGAGGTAAAACCGCCAATACTATAACATCGGCATCTTTGATAGCCTCTGCATTATCGCGCGTTGCAGGAAATCCTTCTTCTTGAATAGCCTCAACATTACGAAGCATTCTTCTGGTTAAGGTAATTTGTTCTGGTTTGAATTTTCCAGATTTAACTAGTCCGCGCGCAAAGGCCAAGCCCATATTACCGCCGCCCAAAATCGCAATTTTATTTGTTGAAGCCATAGTTTTTAAAATTTGAGCAAAAGTAAGAAAATTTATTGTTACTGAATCTTATTGAAAAGGGCACTTAAGGTATCAACCATATTTCCATCGTCGGCCGTGTAATTAAAAGTAAGTTTGCTGCTGCTTACATCGTTGCCGCTACCTTCAATAAAATCAGAGGAAAACGATTGTTTAGCAATGCTAATGGAGTTGGCTGCAGTGGTGCTAATATTGGCATGTATAAAGTTGGCTGCACCAACAGCGTAGAAATTATACATTTCAATGCGTGAACCATTCGCGGCGTCTTCTTTGATGTTTACTGTAAACTCAGAGGTGCCGTTGTATTTGCTGGTCTGGATGCATTTCCAGCTCCCTAAGTAATCTGCGCGAATGTCTTTGTCGGGATCTTCTTCTTTGGCACAAGAAACTAAGGCAGAGAAGAGAGTGAGGGTGAGAAGTTTTTTAATTTTCATGCTATAACAATTTAGTTTTTTCATTTTTCGATGTGCTTTTTTTAAAGCCGAAGGGGCAATGTCTGCATCCCGATTTACAGCAATAGCTTCTCCTCAGCAAGTACTTTGCCGTAAAAACCCTAAAGCCGCTTTCCCAATAGAAATCGTCGGGGTCAAATTGTTTTCCGCTTTCAAAAATTTCGTTCACCTTTGCTATATGATGTTTAAAGGTACAATTCCTATTCAAAAAATAGACGAATTAAATGGTGTAAAGTTGTTTATTCAGCGAGAAGATTTACGCCATCCCTTTATTTCGGGCAATAAGTGGTGGAAGTTAAAGTACAATATTGAGGAGGCTAAAATGCAACAAGCGCAAACGCTACTCACCTTTGGTGGCGTGTTTTCTAACCATTTGGCGGCAACCGCTTTTGCGGGTAAAGAGAACGGATTTAAAACCATAGCCATTGTGCGCGGCGACGAGGTAGAAAATGCCACATTAAATTTTTGTAAAGACAATGGAATGGAGTTGAGATTTGTGGGTAGAGATGAATATAGATTGAAGCAGGTCGAAAGCAGCGAAGGAATTTTTGTTATTCCAGAAGGAGGAGCCAATGAGTTTGGAGTTAAAGGCTGTGCCGAAATTTTGGATGAGCGCTCCTCAGATTTTGATTACATTATAGCGCCCTGCGGAACAGCTAACACTTTAAGTGGATTAATCATCTCTTCTAAAGACCAGCACAAAATTTTAGGTTTTCCAGTTTTAAAAGGTGCAGAATTTTTACAACAAGAAATTGAAAAAAATCTACAACATTTTTCTTCTGAAAAAAATAATTGGCAACTCGTTTTTGATTATCATTTTGGTGGTTATGCAAAAATTAATGACGAATTAATTTCTTTCATTTTAGATTTTCAGCAACGCTATAAAATCCCTTTAGATGCAGTTTACACAGGTAAAATGATGTATGGCGTTTTTGATTTAATGGGAAAATATGCTTTTCCTGTGGGAAGTAAAATATTGATGATTCACACGGGTGGATTACAAGGAAATGAAGGAATGAAAGAGCGTTTTGGTGTTGACCTAACAATGTGATGTTTAAAAGGAAATTCTTCTTCAAATACTTTGAATTTACTTATTGCTTATTTTTATGTGTAGGACAATAGTTCCTTCGGAGCCCGTCAGCTGACGGGTGACAACCACAGTAAATCAGAGTGAGAGTGAGTCTTGAGAGTGTTTGTCACCCGTCAGCTGACGGGCTCCGAAGGAACTATTGTCCTTTACTTCATAATTATGAAAATAATCGCATTTCTATTTTCTATTTGTCTTGCTTCTGCATTTGCTAGTAGCTCCCCCGAACAATACATCGCCCTGTATAAAAACGATGCGATAAAAGAAATGAAAGAGTACGGTGTGCCAGCCAGCATTACTTTAGCGCAAGGAATGTTAGAATCGAGCAACGGCAACAGTATCTTAGCGATAAATGCCAATAATCATTTTGGTATAAAATGTCATAGCGATTGGACTGGCGATACCTACCACATGGATGACGACGCTAAGAACGAATGTTTTCGAAAATATCCTCATGTTTTAGATTCGTACCGTGACCATTCTAAATTTTTAAAAGAACGTAGCAGATATGCAGCATTGTTTGCGCTGAAAATTAGCGATTACAAAGGTTGGGCAGAAGGTTTAAAAGCGGCTGGTTACGCCACCAATCCTAAATATCCGCAATTGCTGATTAATTTAATTGAGCGTTATCAATTGTTTATTTATGATTCGGAAAATGCTTTTGTAGATTCTAGCAAACACGTGGTTTTCCTTTCTAAAAATCATGTGAAATTAGTTAAGGCTAAAGAAGGCGATAATTTTGAATCTATTGCTAAAGAATTTGGTGTTAGCGCTAAACGCTTGAGAAAATACAACGATGCTGCAGATACGCTTCAATTGAAAAAAGACGATGTGGTGTTTATTCAGCCTAAACGTAAAAAAGGAAGCGAGAAAATGTATGAAGTAAAAGATGGCGATTCTTACCGCAGCATTTCTCAAGACTACGCAATAAGGTTAAAAGATTTGTACAAGAAGAATAATATCTCGCCAGGCGCTATTCCTAAAAAAGGCGACAAATTGAATTTAAAGAAGAAAAAGAAATAAAACTTCTGCACCTTCTTTGCCGTATCATTTTGTAATTCATTTTCATGCTTAGTTTTTTAAACACCGAAATAGCTTTTAAAGGTCGTTCTTGCAGAGAACTCAATCGCTCTTTTTGGTTGTTTAAAATGATGGGCTATCCATCATTGGTGAAATACGGAAAAGGTTGGATGCGCCTGGCTTTTAAAATTCATTTGCCCATTAAAAATATCATTAAAAATACTTTATACAAACAGTTTTGTGGGGGCGAAAATATTAAAGAATGCGAGAATGTAATTAATGAAATGTTTGGCAATTATCACGTAGGAACTATTTTAGATTATTCGGCCGAGGGACAAGCCAACGATGCTTCATTTGAGTTTTGCAAAAATGAAGTGTTAAAAACCATAGCACTGGCTAAAGGAAATAGAAAAATTCCGTTTACCGTATTTAAAATTACTGGTTTGGCACGCTTCGAATTACTTGTGAAAGTGCAGGAGCATAAAGAACTTTCGCTTGCTGAGGAAGAGGAATTTGATAGAGTGAAAAATCGTATTGATGAATTGTGTAAATCTGCTTTTGAAAATGATGTGCGCATTTTTATGGACGGCGAAGAAACATGGATTCAAAAGGTGATTGATGATATCGCCGAAGCAATGATTAAAAAATACAACAAACAGAAAGCTATTGTTTTTACTACCATTCAGTTGTACAGAAACGACCGAATAAATTATTTGAAAGAGCAGCTGTTGGATGCGCGAAATGAAGGGTATTATTTTGGCGTTAAGTTGGTGCGTGGCGCATATATGGAAAAGGAAAGAAAACGCGCAGAGGCGAACAGATATGATTCTCCTATCAACAAAACCAAAGAAGAAACCGATAGAGTTTATAATAAAGCCATCACTATTTGTGTGGAGAATATCGACTCGGTAAATTTTTGTGTGGGCACACACAACGAAACAAGTTGTTTACAAGTGGTGCATTTAATGGAACAAAAAGGAATAAAGAAAAACGACAAAAGAATTTATTTTGCTCAGCTCTATGGAATGAGTAATCATATTAGTTTTAATCTTTCTGCCGAAGGGTATAACGTTGCTAAATATGTTCCATATGGTGAGGTAGAAAAGTTGGTGCCTTACTTAATGCGCAGAGCTAAAGAAAATACATCTATAGCTGGCCAAACGGGTCGCGAACTTCGTTTGATTGTATCGGAGAAAAGAAGAAGATCTGCTTCAAAAAAATAAAACCCTTCCGTTTATAGCGGAAGGGTTTAGTTACTTAGTGTTTACAACATCCTTTACCTTCTATTTTTTCGCAAGATTTTGCGGTGTCGCTTGCGCAGCATTTGTTTTTCCCACACATAGCTTTACATTCTGCAATGAGCTTTTTTCCTTCTTCACTTTTCTTTTCTTCTTTGCTCATGTTTGCTATTTTAGCGCAAGTTTCTTTGCACTTTTCATCGCTGCAATTTTTACAACATTCTGTTTTTTTGCAGCAGCCATCGCCACCACCTGCATTAGCGTTAAACACAAAGGCGAATAATGCTACTAATAGCATAGAAATATACTTTTTCATAAAAATGGATTTAATAATAAATGATTCTTTTGTTTGTAATATTAGTAGGTCAGTAGTCCCGTCAGCCGACGGGTGACAACCACAGTAATGATGGGCTTAGTATGTCATCCTGAGGAACGAAGGAACTATTGTTCTATACTTTTGGAGGCAGCCACAAATCATTACTATAAGTAGAATGTATGGTTTGGTAATGATAATTTGCAGATTCTTTGCATGGATACATTTTCTTCAAAGCAATTTCGGTTTTCTGTAAAATAAATCCCATTCCTCCGCAGCAACTTAAAAATGGATTGCATCCTTTATCGCAACAATTGTCTTTTTTTTCTTCTGTTTTTTTGCTTTTACAACAATGCTTTTCTTTTTTAATTTCTTTTGAATGTGCTGCGGCAGGAGCGGCCGATAAGAGCAAAACAAAAGCAGTTAATATAGAAGCAAAAAGACGCATATCTAAATGTAGCACACGACCTTACTTATTCCTAATTTTTAAGGCATATTAACTTATTGGTTGCAGTTGCAATTTTTATTGTCTTCTACCAAAGAAAGGTCTTTAATTAAGCTTCTTTCGTTCATCACATCTACCAAAACATAATAACTTTTTGTGCCAGCTTCGAATGAGATATAATAAGTTTTTGGTGATTTATCTACTTGGGTTAGGTCGTGACTAAATTCTACATCGCCATCTGCAATGCCATCTACTGCAATTTGCTTGCTTAATTGATGACATTCAATTAAACATTTTACACTATCTGTAAAGTCGAGCTTATTTTCTTTGGCCAAAATAAATCCTTTCACTCTGTTTTCTGGCAACCAACTTACGGCAGTATTGTGCAGAGGGTCGTCGTTTCTAAAAAGCAACGAGATGAATAACAAAATACTCATTAAACCCGCACTCATGAAAAAAATAATAAATCTTCTTTTTCTGGTCATGTCTTAAAATGCTGCCATTAATAATTCGATGTCTTTGTATGGTAAACAGAATGTTTCACCTAGTATTTTATTGGTGATAATACCTTTGTACATGTAAACGCCGTGACGCAAACCACTGTTGTTTTTTACCATTTTTTCTATTCCTCCGTGATTGCCAATATCTAAAACAAGTGGCGTAAATACGTTGCTTAAAGCATAGGATGCTGTTCGTGATACGCGTGCTGCAATATTAGGCACACAGTAATGAATAATACCGTGTTTAATATAGGTAGGATTTTCATGTGAAGTAACGCGTGATGTTTCAAAGCAACCTCCCGAGTCGATGCTCACGTCCACTATCACCGATCCTTCTTTCATCGTTTCTACCATTTCTTCGGGCACAACGCAAGGTGTTTTACCATCTTTCGCGCTTAATGCACCAATCACTACATCGGCATTTTTTAATGCTTTTAGCAATACTTTGGGTTGAATCACAGAAGTATTTAAACGCTGTCCAACATGATTTTGTAGTCGACGTAATTTGTAAATATTATTATCAAAAACTCTCACTGAAGCCCCTAAGCCAATGGCTGCTCTTACAGCAAATTCACCCACGGTTCCAGCTCCAATAATCACTACTTCGGTTGGTTTAACGCCCGATATTCCGCCTAACATTTGTCCGTGCCCACCATGCACCTTGCTCAACAATTCTGCCGCAATAAGCATTGATGATGTGCCAGCAATTTCGCTCATTGCCTTAACAATGGGGTATATGCCATCTTCATCTCTAATGTAGTCGAAGGCAATTGCGGTTAGTTTTTTCGACATCAACTGCTGCATAAAACTTCTAGGTTGCACGGGAAGTTGCAGCGCCGAAAAAAGGATTTGTTTAGAGGAAGGATTTAAGAATTTAATTTCTTCGAGAGTAGGTGGAGAAACTTTAAGCAATACATCGGCCTTAAAAACAGCTTCATGATTGTGCGCTATTTCTGCACCAGCTTCACTGTAATCTCTGTCTCTAAAGTTGGCACCTTCGCCCGCTGTGCTTTCTACAATAACTCGGTGTCCGTTGTTTATCAAAACAGCTACAGAATCGGGAACCAAGGGCACCCTGTTTTCCTGAATTACACTTTCTTTGGGTATCCCAATATAGAGCGAGCTTTGTCGGCTAGCTATTTCAAGCATTTCTTCTTGAGGCATAAATGCCGATTTCGCTAAGCTTCTTAATAAATCATCTGATGACTTCATTTTTCTTCAATTACAGTAATGGTTCTTACTAAATTTTCCTCCTTTATGCTGATGCAAATATGCTTTGCAGGGAGTAAGTTAAATATTTTTTCTGGCCATTCAATGAAGCAGTAATAATTTGAATCGAGATAATCTTCAATGCCTATGTCGAAGGCTTCGTTTTCATTGTTTAAGCGGTAACAATCAAAGTGATATATTTTTTTGTAAAGAGGGGAGTGGTATTCGTTAACGATGGAGAAAGTGGGACTACTTCCATGTTCTTCGCATTGCAAAATTTCGCAAAACTCTTTGGTTAAAGTTGTTTTTCCTGCCCCCATTTCTCCATATAAGAGGAAAATATTGTGTGATGAATAGGTTGCCAAAATACTTTCGGCCACTTTTTTCAATCCTTCTAAATTTCCAACTTTAAATTCCATCTTGTAAAGATATTTTGTTTTTTTTTATTTCAAGGTTATTTCTACCTTAAGCATGAGAATTCTGTAACAGAAAGAAAAATATATCCTAATCCGGCAGTAAGGGGATGTTTTCCAAACTATCATTTATGATATTCACGGTATGGAAGTTTTGAAAGCAAATAACAATACAATCGACATTAGCGCTTTGAACGACGGAGTATATATGGTGAAAATTGATGCTTCACCTGTTTACTTCAAGTTTGTGAAATTTACCAAGTAGGGGCGACCCTTGTGGTCGACCAAATGCTGAAATACTATGGGCGGCCGTAAAGGCACGCCCCTACAATCTATTTACTCGTTAAGGTCACCACCGGTATTATCATTTCTTCCAACGAAATTCCACCATGCTGAAAAGTGTTTTTGTAATGCTTTGCATAGTGATTAAAGTTGTTGGGATAAGCAAAGAAATCTGCGTTTTTACTAAAGATATATCGTGCGCTAATATGCGTCTTTGGTAAGAATACTTCCTCGGGTTTTAATACCTCAAATACATCTTTCGGATTGTATTGCATTCCTTGTCCCTGCTTGTATCTTAAGTTGGTGGTAAGTTCTTTTGTGCCCACTACTTTTACCGGTTCTTTAACGCGCATCGTTCCATGATCGGTACTAATTACAATCGTCGCTTTTTTAGCACTTATTTTTTTGATTAATTCTAACAATGGAGAATGGTTAATCCAAGAACGAATCAACGAACGATAAGCCGATTCATCATCAGCTAATTCACGCAATATTTTTATGTCGGTTCTTGCATGAGATAGCGCATCTACAAAGTTGAAAACAATCACATTCAAATCGTTGTTTTCAATTTGATTCATGTTATCCACCAACCTTTTACTCTGATCTAAATGCGTAATTTTATTGTAGCTCCATTTTATGTTTTGGTTGTTGCGTTTTAAAAATGCCCCAATAAATTCTTCTTCAAACTGATTTTTACTTCCGTCTTCATCTTCGTCTTTCCACATTGTTGGAAATAGCTTTGCGATATCGCTGGGCATGATTCCCGCGAAGATTGAATTTCTAGCAAACTGAGTAGCAGTAGGTAAAATGGAGTAGTAGCACTGATCTTCTGTAACGCTTAAAAATTCACTAAACACTTCTTGCAACACTTTCCATTGGTCGTAACGCAAGCAGTCGATTAATAAAAAATATACGGGCTGACCTTTACCCAAATGCGGCAAAACTTTGTTTTTGAAGAGGTTGTGCGACATCAATGGTGCTTCTTTTGGATTCTTAAACCAATCCACATAATTTCTTTCTACAAACTTTGCGAATTGCTGATTGGCTTCTGTTTTCTGCATATCGAAAATTTCATTCATGCTGGCTTCTTTAGCCACATCCAACTGCATATCCCAATACACCAATTCTTTGTAAAATTCAATCCATTCTTGGTGGTTCATTCTATCGCCCAGGCGCATTCCTATTTTGCGAAATTCTTGCTGGTAATCGGTTACTGATTTTTCTCTCACTAACTTTTTCTCGTCTAAATTCTTTTTAATCGACAATAATATTTGGCTCGGATTTACTGGTTTGATTAAGTAATCGGAGATTTCACTGCCTATGGCATTTTCCATAATCATCTCTTCTTCACTTTTGGTAATCATGATGACTGGTACCGACTTCTTTATTTTTTTGATGGCTTGTAAGGTGTCAATACCAGTGATGCCTGGCATATTTTCATCTAAAAAGATAATATCGAAATGTTCTGCTTTAACTTTCTCCAACGCCTCGTTACCACTCAATACTGTGGTAACATCATAACCTTTTGCAGCGAGAAATAGCACGTGAGGTTTCAATAAATCAATCTCATCATCAGCCCAAAGTATTTTTATCTTGTCCATCTTAAAAAGTTCAATGTTTAAAGTTCAATGTTCAATGTTGTATTCTTTCCGAAATTAGCAAATTGGAAGGATTGTTTGCTAACTTTGAACATTAAACATTGAACATTGAACTCTTCAGTTAATAAAAGAAAAATCATCAACGACCCAGTGTATGGTTTTATTACACTTCCCTATGAAATCATTTACGATTTAATAGAACATACGTATTTTCAGCGTTTGCGAAGAATTCGTCAGTTGGGTTTAACTACCATGGTTTATCCTGGCGCTTACCATACGCGTTTTCATCATGCTTTGGGCGCCATGCATCTGGTAACAGAGGCTTTAACTGCATTGAAAAGTAAGGGAGTTGAGATTACAGAAGAGGAAGCGCAAGGTGTTACTATTGCTATTTTGTTGCACGATATTGGTCACGGTCCGTTTTCTCATGCTTTAGAACATACGATTGTGCAAGGCACCGGGCATGAAGAGCTATCAATGCTTTTCATGAAACGCTTGAATGATCAGTTTAACGGCCAATTAACCACAGCCATCGCGATATTTAAAGATGAATACCCAAAACGTTTTTTACATCAATTGATATCGAGTCAGCTTGATGTTGATCGTCTCGATTATCTTACTCGCGACAGTTTCTATACGGGAGTGAGTGAAGGTGTAGTAGGTGTAGAGCGCATCATTAAAATGCTCAATGTAAAAGACGATAATATTGTGGTGGAAGCCAAAGGAATTTATTCTATCGAAAAGTTCTTAATTGCGCGCCATATCATGTACTGGCAAGTGTATTTACACAAAACAGTAATCGCAGCAGAGTTCTTGTTGATTAAGGCTTTACAGAGAGCTAAGGAATTAGCGAGAAAAAAAGTGGAGTTGTTTTGTACTCCAGCTTTTAAAATGTTTTTGTATAATGATTTCAATAGTGCCGATTTCGAGAAGAATCCTGAGTTACTTAACAATTTCGGCCAATTAGACGACTACGATATTCTCACTTCTATCAAGGTGTGGCAACAACACGAAGACCCTATTTTATCTGCTTTGTGTCGCCATCTCATCAACAGGAAATTATACAAAGTTGAATTGGGATCAGAAAAAATTGATCCTAATTATTTAAAGCATTTGCAATCCAACTTCTCAGTAAATGCCAGCGATTTAGAGTATTTTGTTTTTACAGATGTAATTAGAAATCAAATTTACAACAAAGAGAAATCACCTATCATCCTTCTCTACAAAGACGGTTCTACAAAAGAAATAAGCGAAACTTTCGATTTGTTTAATGTGGCGAATTTGGTGAAGCCAGTGGAGAAATATTTTGTGAGTTATTTGGTGGAGAAATAATATTATGAAAATCATTAAATCAACTTTACGGCAAGAATTCTTTTTGTTAGTTCTTTATATTCTTCTTTTTCCCTTTATGTTTGTTTTTGTTAGCGCTGAATTAGAGCGAGAAACAGTTTTGTTTATTTTGTTAGTTACGGGGCTTAATCTTTTCACAGCTATCATTTCAGCAGTGCTAATTTGGATTGTTAAGCGATTTGGTAATTATGATCTAGTAGAATTACTGTTTGTGCTTTTTCCGCTATTTGTTTCAAACTTGCTATTTGCTCTTATTTTTAGAGAGTCTTCTGTAATTTATATCCGTAATTTTCTTTTGGCGAATATTCTCGTTTTAGGAGTGGTATATGGTTTTTCTATTTTTCAAAAGTTGAGGAAAGCAAAGTAGATTAAAATGTTTTTTCTCCGAAAACATCATTTTTTATTTTTAAGTATTGGTAACTATTGTGCGCGAGCCGAGCCAAAATGCGGGGGTGTGTAAAGGCAGTGAACCAAAATCATAAGCCGGATTAAGGAGGCGTAATGATTTTGGAGAGCGGGTTGGCAGCATATTTTGGCTCATGATTTTTTGTTTACTTTTTCATCAAGGAAAAAGTAAATCTTTGTTTCTTTAGAAAAGAAAATCCTAAAACCTCCCAGCAATCTCCTCCATCTTCCTCATATACAAAAATCTATTCTTCCACTTTGCCATATCAAAGATTAGTTCTTCTCTTTTTAGTGATGAGAATTTATCTACATTTCCATACTTTTTTTCCAATTCATAAAGTCTTTGAATTCCAACTAAACCAAATGCGAAAATTGGAGCAAGGCGGCGCATTAAATAGTATTTTTGTTTTTCAGAAAGCTCAGTTTTTTTTAGTGAATCATAAAGTGCAGTTAATTCATCTAAATAAATTAATTGTAATTCAAGTACAGAAGAAATTTTACTCATAATGGTGTAAATTCCTTCTTGATGATCTTTGTAAGTATCGAAAATATCGTTCATCAATTGTCCGAGTACACCAGATTGATAAATTATTTTCTTTTCGTTTTCATTCCAATCCCCATCAATTAATGAACAAACTATTAAAGAAGTTTTACCATTTTTATTTCGTGATAAAGTAATCGTTTCTTCTTGACTTAAATTTGAATTTATTTGCAGTAATGAATCGTATTGTGCTTGAAGTGCTTCTTCTAAAGCAGAGCTATAATCTGCGGGGATATTTAGTTTTTTAAACTCTTCTTCTAAATAAAAAAGTAATCGCGCTTTGGATGATTTTTCTTCTAATGCTTTTCCTTCGCCAAACGTTTTTCTTACTTTTTCTTCATGCCAACCTTCTTCGTCTAATAAATCATCGAAAAGCGTTGCCATGGCGCTCATTAAACTGAGTTTTATTTTCTCTTCTTTGCTTAATGTTCTTTGCTTTAAAAGCACGTAGTTGTCGGCATTTCCGCAAATGGTTAGTAGCGGATAGTAATTCAATGTTTTTTTTCGTTCGTCTTTTGTTAAATTGTGATTTGCTTTGAGGCAAGCTTTTTCTACCAGAGGTTTTAAATAGAAACGAATAATGAAATATTCCTCAATTACTTTTACAATGTAATCAGAGGAGATGCGGATGAACCAAAAGCTTGATTTGATAAACGTTTTCAAGGATATGGAAATGAGTGGGCAATTTACTAAATAACTTTTAAGTTTTACATATATTTGTAGGAGTCCTAATTTAGAATGTATGGAATTTTCAGCGCAACAGATAGCCGCGATGCTAAGCGGAACGATTGAAGGAGATGGTAATGCAAAGGTAAATACTGTTGCGAAAATTGAAGAAGGGCATCCTGGGGCGTTGTCTTTTTTGGCCAATCCGATGTACACTCAGTTCATTTATGAGTGCAATTCATCTGTGGTTTTGGTAAACAATGATTTCCAACCCGAGAAGGCGGTTAAAGCTACTTTAATTCGTGTGGCCAATGCTTATGAAGCTTTTGCGATGTTACTAGCTCAATACGATAAAATTAAAAGAACTCGATTAGGTATTGATGGCCCTCATCATATTGGCAAAAATTCTACTTATGGTGAAAATATATACTTAGGCGCGTTTGCTGCTATCGGTAATAACGTGAAGCTAGGAAACAATGTTCAAATTCATGCGCACTCAAGTATTGGCGATCATTGTGTAGTTGGCGATAATACTGTTATTTATGCTGGAGTGAAAGTGTATGATAGTTGTAAGATAGGCGCCAATTGTATGATTCACGCAGGTGTGGTGATTGGTGGAGATGGTTTTGGTTTTTCTCCAAATCAAAACAACAACTACCAAAAAGTGCCTCAAATTGGTAATGTAGTAATTGAGGATTTTGTTGAAATTGGTGCTAATTCTGCGATTGACAGAGCTACTATGGGGTCAACGGTTATTCGTAAAGGAGTAAAGTTAGACAACTTAGTGCAAATTGCACACAATGTTGAAATAGGCGAAAACACAGTAATAGCCGGACAAACAGGAGTTGCTGGGTCGACTAAAATTGGTAAGAACTGTATGATTGGCGGACAAGTGGGCATCGTTGGGCATTTAACGATTGCCAATGGAGTGAAGATTGCCGCTCAATCGGGCATAGGCCACAATATTCTCGTAGAAAATGCCATTTATCAAGGCTCTCCAGCTTTCGATATTGGCGACTATAAGCGCTCTTATGTGATTTTTAAAAATCTACCCGAACTGGCAGGTAGAATAAGCGATTTGGAAAAAGCAGCCTCAAAACAAGGCTAAACCACCTAAATTCTTTACATTTGGCGCTATCAAATTTAAGTATGGAGAAACAGCGCACAATAGAAAAAGAAACATCCATTGAAGGGGTAGGCTTACACACGGGACAAAAAGTAAAACTTACTTTTAAACCTGCCTTAGATAATCATGGAATTGTTTTTCAAAGAGCAGATTTAGAAGGCCAACCTAAGGTTCAAGCTATTGCCGATAATGTTACCGAAGTAGAAAGAGGAACAACCATTGAGAAAAAAGAAGCTAAAGTAAACACTGTGGAGCATGTAATGGCTTCTTTGGTAGCGCTTAAAATCGACAATTGTTTGATTGAGATGAATGGACAAGAAGTGCCTATTATGGATGGCAGTGCTAAGCCTTTCGTAGAGATATTAAAAGCAGCTGGAGTGAAGTTTTTGAATGAAAACCGCAAAGTTTACAAAGTAAAAGAAACTATTATTTATAGAGACGAAGCGCGTGGCGTTGAATTGATGGTGGTGCCCGATGATAGCTACAGTGTTACGGCTATGATTGATTACAATTCTCCGGTTTTGGGCACACAGCATGCTACATTAGATAAAATTGAAGATTTTGAAGAAAATATAGCCTCTGCTCGTACTTTTTGTTTCCTTCACGAATTGGAATTATTATTAAATCATAACTTAATTAAAGGGGGCGATTTAAGTAATGCTATTGTTTTGGTAGACAAAGTGGTTAGTCAGCAAGAGTTAGATAAATTAGCAGGTTTATTTAATCGCGAAAAGATAGAGGTGAAAAGTGAAGGAATTTTAAATAATTTAGAGTTGCGTCATAAAAATGAACCTGCTCGCCACAAGCTATTAGATGTTGTTGGCGACCTTGGTTTAGTTGGTGCGCCAATACAAGGAAAAATTATTGCCAAAAGACCTGGTCATGCCGCAAATGTTGAATTCGCTAAATTGATAAGAAAAAAGATGGAAGCTGAAAAAAATGCTGTTCCGCGTTTTGATTTAACAAAAACGCTTTACGACATCAACAAAATCATGACGTTGTTGCCTCACCGTCCGCCATTCCTGATGGTAGACAGAATTTTAGAGATGGAACAAGAGAGAATTGTAGGTAGCAAAAATGTAACAATTAACGAAACTTTCTTTCAAGGCCATTTTCCCGGCCAGCCGGTTTTCCCTGGAGTTCTGCAACTAGAAGCGATGGCGCAAGTGGGTGGTATTTTGGCCTTGAGCCAGGTGCCCGATCCAGAAAATTATTTAACCTACTTCATGAAAATTGATAAAGTTAAATTCCGTCAGCAAGTAGTGCCTGGTGATACTTTGGTTTTCGAGCTTAAGTTCGTTACTCCCTTTAGAAGAGGTATTGTGCACATGGCAGGTTATGCCTACGTGGGCGATAAAATTGTATCTGAAGCAGAAATGATGGCACAACTAGCAAAAGTAAAGTAATATGCATCAACCATTAGCATACATACATCCGCAATCGAAAATTGCAAGAAATGTAGTAATCGAACCTTTCGTTACTATTAGCAAAAATGTGGAAATAGGTGAGGGTACTTGGATCGGTTCTAATGTTACCATCATGGAAGGCACTAAGATTGGTAAAAACTGTCGTATTTTTCCAGGTGCGGTGATTGCTGGTTTACCTCAAGATTTAAAATTTGATGGAGAAGACACAACTGTTGAAATAGGCGATAATGTTACTATACGTGAGTGTGTTACAGTGAATAGAGGAACAAAAGACCGAAACAAGACTGTAATAGAAGACAATGTTTTGTTAATGGCGTATTCTCATGTTGCACACGATTGTATCATTAGAAAAAATGCAATTTTAGCGAATGCGGTGAATTTGGCCGGACACGTAGTTGTTGATGAATATGCGATTTTGGGGGGTGGCAGTTTAGTGCATCAGTTTGTACACATTGGAAAACATGCCATGGTTTCAGGCGGCTCTTTAATTAGAAAAGATGTTCCTCCTTTTACGAAAGCTGCTCGCGAGCCGCTTTCTTATGTGGGTGTGAATTCTGTTGGTTTACGAAGAAGAGGATATACATCCGAACAAATTGGTTCTATTCAAGAAATTTACCGTTACTTATACCTCAAGGGATACAATAACAGTCAGGCTATTTCATTAATTGAAGCTTCTCTTTCGGCAACGGCCGAGCGCGATGAAATTATTTCATTCATTCAAGAATCGAAACGAGGTATCATGAAAGGTTATTTCCAAACCAAAGCCAATGGATCTGATTCTTGAGAATCTAGGAAAAAAGTATGAAGGAAATTGGATTTTCAGAAATGTAAATCTATATCTTCCTGCGGGGTCTCGATTGTTGATTACAGGAAAAAATGGTTCAGGAAAATCAACTTTAGCTAAAGCCATAGGCGGATTGATTTTACCTTCTGAGGGAAAGATTCAGTATAAAAACCAATCTACCATTTTAACAGAAGACGATGCTTACAAAAGCATTCAGTTAATTGGCCCGTACATAGATTTAGTCGAAGATTTTACCTTAGAAGAGTTCCTTCATTTCCATGCTAAATTCAAATCTTTTCATTTATCTGTGAACGAACTCATTGAGTTGGGTTATTTCGTTGAACACCGTGCAAAATACATTCGTAATTTTTCATCGGGAATGAAACAACGTGTTAAATTGCTGATTTCATTATTAAGTGATGTGCAGCTTACCATATTAGATGAACCTACCACTAATTTAGATGAAAAGGGTACTGAGTGGTATCGTGAGTTGGTAAAACGATTTGCTACAACTAAAACCATTGTGGTTTGTTCTAATAGTCCGATGGCAGATGCGCAGTTTTGCACGCAATCCATCAACATCGAAGATTATCTTTTTGTAAAATAAAAAAGCGCAAAGAATTGCTTCTCTGCGCTTCTCTTAATTTTTATTCGATTAGAAAGGAAGATCGTCTTCTTGAGACGCTTCGATTACTGCCGCTGGAGCGCTAGCTTTGGGAGCTGCACCTGCGCCAGTTTCAATTCTCCATGCTTCCAAGGTGTTAAAGAATTTGATTTCTCCTGTTGGAGCAGCCCATTCTCTACCTTTAAGATTAAAGTGCACAGTTATTTCATCGCCTTCATTGTATTGATCAATCAATGAAGTTTTGTCTTGTGTTAGTTGGAACAACACATACTGAGGATATTGAGATGATTCATCGGTTAAAACGAAATCTCTTTTTTTAAACTTTTCGCTCACTTTCTGTTCGCTCATTTTTACCTTGATTCTACCTTTTACGCTTAATGACATGTTATAATATTTAGTGCTGCAAAAATAGTCGCCCTAATTCATTCTCGCAATTTTACAACACTAAAGATTATAACATTTTATAAACAGATTTTAGAAATATATTGTGGTTTTGAAGGAAAAACCTATCTTTAGCCCCCGTTCATTGCCCATGTGGCGAAATTGGCAGACGCACCAGACTTAGGATCTGGCGCCGCAAGGCATGGGGGTTCGAGTCCCTCCATGGGCACAACAATAAACCGTAATTACTTTTTAAAGAAGTGATTACGGTTTTTTTGTGCTTTTTTGTCAAAATTTTATTTCAACGATTCAGAAGAATTAACTTCTAACTTGCCAGGTAACGCGTTGAAGAATATCCACTGCCCGTCTTTTGATTCTGAAAATGAAAGCTTTTTACCATTCTGCGTAACGGTCATGCTATTTGATTTTTTCTTCAATTTTACTGTTAATTCGTGATTGTAAATGGAAGCATTTAAAGGACAATCAATAGCTATCTCCATCTTTCCTTTCTTATCCTTTACAACTTTAATAGAAGATGTTTTTTTCTCTTTATGATATTTAACAGCGTTTTCCAAAGTAGTTACCCAAATTGAATCTTCGCGAGATTTAAGTGAATCCATCATGGAAAGCATATACTCTTTAGGCATGGCATCCCAACCTTTGCTAGTAGCGAGAGAATCATCGTACACTGAATGCATCATAAATGTGAGCAAACCTCCACCATTTTCGGCATAAGTGAGCCATCTCGATACCTTTTCTAAAGTGATAATATGCCATATTCTGGCAGTTGGAATTTTATAATAATCGGCGCTATCTATATCAAAGTCATACTTAATGAATTTTTCATCGGCAGCATTCACTGCTCTCGCAGCTATATGTCCTTTTTCTATCCAACGAATTACTTCAGGGTTTTTTGTCCCCATAGGGTAGGCGAAGGTTAAGCATTTGGCACCAGGCACAGAATCCATGATCACTTTACGGGCACTATCAATTTCAATTTTAGCTTTTTCGAAAGATATATCTGGTAAACTTGGATGGGTAATGGTGTGATTGGCAATCTCAATTCCGTTAGCATGAGCCAAACGCATTACCGGAAAGGCAGTTTTTCTCCAGTTGGCCACTTGAACCGTGACAAACATGGTAGCGGGTAATTTTCTTTTAATCAATTCGGGAACTATGATTTTCTCTTGTCCTTCCAACCAATCGTCGAAAGTCATTACCACTGCACACTTTTTATTGTTGTACCAATTGGTGATTTGAACATCCTGAGTAAAAGAAATGGTATAGCTTAATAGAAATAGTAAGGTTAGTCTTTTCATAGTAGTTGTTATGCTTGGAGTAAAAATAAGACTTTTTTATTGCTTAGAAATTTCTAACCACCGGACACCTTTAGGACAAGAACTCTTTTCAGGTATGGGATTCCTCCGTCGGCTGACGGAGGAATCCCACACCTGGAACGAGCAATCGACACAGTTTAGATAAAGTCCAATAAAAAACCCTTCGTTTTTCAACGAAGGGTCTTCTATTTTTTTATTGTAGTCGTTGTGTTACTCAGCAACAACTTCGAAAGAGAACTTAGCAGTTACTTCACGGTGTAATTTCAACTCCGCTTCGTATGTACCTAAAGTTTTGATGCCACCACCTAAAATTTTGATGTTTTTTCTTTCAACTTCTACTCCTGCAGCTTTCAAAGCATCACCAACTTGTACGTTGATTACAGAACCAAATATTTTTCCTGTTTCACCAGCTTTAGCACCAACTTTAACAGTTAACGCAGCCAATTTAGTTGCTAAAGCGTTAGCATCTGCTTTCGCTTTCTCATCTTTCTTAGCGCGTTGTTTAACGTTTTCTGCGTGAACTTTTCTTGCTGATGGAGTTGCTAAAACAGCAAATCCTTGAGGGATTAAAAAGTTTCTTCCGTAGCCTGGTTTAACTACCACTACATCATCTTGGAATCCAAGAGGCTGCATATCTTTTTTTAAGATTACTTCCATGGCTAATAATTATTTTAAGTTATCGGCAACAAATGGCAACAAAGCCAATTGTCTTGCTCTTTTAATTGATTGAGATACTTTTCTTTGAAATTTCAAAGATGTACCGGTAATTCTTCTAGGAAGAACTTTACCTTGCTCGTTCAAGAACTTCATCAAATAATCTGGATTTTTGTAATCCACATGTTTGATTTTGCTCTTTTTAAAACGGCAATATTTGCTTTTCTTAACCTCAATCGATGGAGGTGTTAGATATCTGATGTCGTCTGCTGCCATTGTTTTATAAATTATGCTTTAACTTCTTCTTTCTTTGATTTTTGAGACTTCCCTCTGAATTTATCGTTGAAAGCTACGCCATGTTGGTCTAAGCTAACAGTCATAAATCTTAATAATCGCTCATCTCTTTTGTAAGCCAACTCTAAATCGGCAATTACAGCACCTGTTCCTTTGAATTCAATTAGGTGGTAAAACCCCGTTGATTTCTTTTTAATAGGATAAGCAAGTTTTTTCAAACCCCAGTTATCTTGGTGGATAACCTCAGCGCCTTTTTGTTTCAATAAGTTAACGTACTCATTCACAGTCTCTTTCAGTTGTTCATCCGAAAGAACCGGCGTCATCACAAAAATTGTCTCGTATTGATTCATTATCAATCTGTTTTTAAAAATTCAATCCGCCTCGAAAAAAAGCGGAGGGCAAAAATACAAAAGAATTTGTATCATGCAAATCTTTTTCAAAGTTTGATGTTGAAAAGTTTGAATTAAAGGGGTTCAATGTTTAATGTTCAAGGTTCAATGTTAGCAGAATCGGGGCTGGCATTAGTTTTCAACAACCCAGCTAACTTTGAACATTAAACATTGAACTTTGAACTCTATCTCCTATATTTGCCAGCAATGGAAGCATTCGTAGTATCAGCACGTAAATACCGACCAGCTACTTTTGAGGAGGTAGTGGGGCAGCCTTCTATTGTAGGAACTTTAAAAAATGCGATAAGAATTGGGAAAGTTGCCCAAGCTTTTCTTTTTTGCGGTCCAAGAGGGACTGGAAAAACAACTTGTGCGCGTATTTTAGCTAAAACCATCAACTGCCAAAATCTTACAAAAGATATTGAGTCTTGCGATAAATGTGTTTCGTGCGAAGCATTTGATTCCGGTCAAGCATTAAACGTTGACGAGCTAGATGCTGCCTCTAACAATTCTGTTGATGATATCCGTAATTTAGTTAGTAGGGTATTAATACCTCCTAGAATCGGCACCAAAAAGGTTTATATTATAGACGAGGTGCATATGCTCTCTCAACCCGCATTCAATGCTCTTTTAAAAACGCTTGAAGAACCGCCGACTCATGCCATATTTATTTTAGCAACTACCGAAAAACACAAAATTTTACCTACTATATTGAGTCGTTGTCAGGTTTTTCAATTCAGCAGAATTACCGTTAACGACATTGCTTTGCACTTAGAAAGTATTGCCAAAAAAGAAAATATAGCATACGAAAGTGAAGCTTTACATATAATAGCGCAAAAAGCCGATGGTGGTTTGCGCGATGCGTTATCTATTTTCGATCAGTTGGTAACCTACTCTAATAAGAACCTTACCTACCAAGCGGTTATATCTTCTTTAAACGTGTTGGATAGCGACTATTATTTCAAGGCGACAGATTTCTTATTGAAAAAAAATATTCCTGAGATACTGCTTCTATTGAATGAGTTAATGGACAAAGGATTCGAAGAACACAATTTTATTTTAGGCTTGGGCGAGCATTTCCGCAACTTATTGTTGTGTAAAAATGCAGCAACAGTTCGTATAATAGAAACATCAGAAAAGAACAAAGCTTTGTATTTAGAGCAAACCGCTAAATGTTCTGATGATTTTCTCCTGTGCGGATTAGAAATTACGAACGATACCGATATTCAATACAAAGCTAGTAAAAACAAGCGCTTGTTGGTTGAATTGTGCCTGCTTAAACTTTGTTCAGACAACCTGGCCGAACTTAAAAAAAAAAGCTTCGCCGACTGAGAATTCCTTTGCCTAAAGCAGCATCTACTTTACAAGTTATTCCCAAAACGCCAAGCACTCAAGCCATTAAAACTGTGGAAGCTGTTGCGCCTAAACCAAGCGTCACTGTTCGTTCAAAAGTTACATTAAAGTCTATTGGTATCAACAAAATGCTGAATCCTCAAAAGGAAGATAGCGCCGAAGAAAAGAGTGTTCCTTTAGAAACCAAAGCATTCACCGAAGCAGAATTAATAAGTGTTTGGAAAGAATATGCCGAGGAAATAAAAGAAAGAGATTTAGATATTTACACCACGCTTACGCGCCATATTCCTAAATTAACCGATAGAAATATCATCAATTTAAAACTCGATAACAAAGCGCAAGAGCATGAAATAACAGACATTAAAGTTGATTTAATGGGTTTTCTTCGGCACCGTTTGAATAATTACGAAGTTGATTTAAAAACCTTCATTGAAAAAGGAACAGAAGAAAAGGGGCTGTACACCTCTGCCGATAAATTCAAAAAAATGGCACAGAAGAATCCAGCTTTAGAAGAATTAAAAAAGAAACTCGATTTAGATTTAGGCTTTTAATGAACTTACTCATCACGATAATATGGTTTGTTTTTTTTGTTTTGCTTTTGTGGAAACTCCCCAACTTCTCTAAATTCAATTTGCAAAGACGCACCTTAGTTTTTCTTTTCTTGATTCATGCAGCGGCAGGAGTTGCATTGAGTTTAATTTATACCTTCTATTATCCGCAAAGAAATTTAGCCGATACATTTAAGTATTACGATGACGCCAAAGTGCTTTACAAAACCATGTTTACACAACCTGTAGATTTCATAAGAATTATGATTGGCTACAAATGTGACAACATTATGTATAAACCTATTTATGCAGAAATGAATCATTGGTTTATAAGCGTCAACAAGTATTTGTATAACGACAACCGCACTTTAATAAGGTTGAATGCTTTTGTCATGATATTTTCATTCGGACACTATCATGTGCATGTTCTCTTTTTTGCCATGCTATCGTTGTTGGGGAAATTATTTTTCTACAAAACATTCGAGCCTTTGTTTAACGACAGAAAAGCACTTCTCTTCATTGCTATTTTTCTTATCCCCTCAGTTGTTTTTTGGTCATCGGGCGTGATGAAGGAAGGTCCGCTTTTTTTTATTCTTGGTTTATTGTGTTTTTCTGCAGATAGATTAGCACAAAACGTGCGCTCTGTAAAATATTATATGCTTAGTTTCTTATGTTTTGGAGCTTTATTTTTCGTGAAATTCTATGTAGCTATTACGATTCTTCCCGGACTCATCACATGGTTTTGGCTCAAAAGAAAAGAATATCGTAATCCATTAAAAAAAACAACCATTGTTCATTTAACTTTTGCACTGGCGGCATTCGCTTTTCATTTCATTTCTCCTTTCCATTCTTTTGTGCATGGCTTTAAATGGCAGAAAAGTAATTTTTATGGCTTAGCCAAAACGATGAATTCGGGCAGCGTCATCAATACAACTCCCTTAGAAAATGATTTGTGGAGTTTCATCACCAATATTCCTGAGGGTTTATTTAATGCACTGTTTCGACCGTTTTTATGGGATAGTTTAAAACCCGTAATGTTAGCTTCAGCCCTAGAAAATGTATTACTTATTCTGATTTTTATTTTGTGTTTTTATTGGTTTAAAAAACCAAACAACACCAAACTAAGCTTTGTGTTGTTTTGCTTTTCTTTCACCCTAATGCTGTTTACCTTGTCGGGCGTAGTAACTCCTATCATTGGCACTTTGGTGCGTTATAAAATTCCAGCGATGTCGTTTTTATTGATGGGCTGTTTCCTCTTGTGGGATGAAGATAAAGTTAGAGAAATTAAATTCTTTAGCAGGCTGAATGGATTAATCTGACGCAGTCCCAAAATAATTCGAAATATGATAAAAAAACAAAACCCCCAGTTTTCACTGAGGTTTTATTTTTTTCTGTTGCGGGGATTGGACTCGAACCAATGTCCGTCAGCCGACGGATAGAGCCCGATGTAGGTGAAATAAAAAAAAGCCCGGTAAAACCAAGCTT
>Ga0208960_1000235_pt1 | contig 31721 bp, 27 predicted proteins | sample GreLakmeON33MSRF_FD_187703 | JGI IMG/M metagenome (GOLD analysis project Ga0208960, IMG submission 187703) | Freshwater lentic microbial communities from great Laurentian Lakes, MI, USA - Great Lakes metaG ON33MSRF (SPAdes) | ecosystem: Environmental > Aquatic > Freshwater > Lake | place: Great... | reverse complement strand
GCATGCTTACGCGCCTCGGCCGGAATGAACTGACCCGGGTTGGCCTCCAGCTGCTCAATCCAGATGCCGTCCTTATCGATCTTAGCCTTAGCGTTGCGATCCGCCGAGCACGAGACGGCCATGCCGATTGGGCAGGACGCGCCGTGTCGCGGGAGACGGACGACGCGGACGTCGAGGGCGAACCACTTACCACCGAACTGCGCGCCGATGCCGAGGTTGTGCGCGGCCTTGAGGAGTTCGGCCTCGAGGGCGAGATCGCGGAAGGCTTGACCGTGCTCGTTGCCCTGCGTGGGCAAAGCGTCGTAGTAATGCGTGGAGGCCAGCTTGACGGCCTTCATGGTCGCCTCGGCGGAGGTGCCGCCGATGACGAAGGAGAGGTGATACGGCGGACACGCGGCGGTGCCGAGGCTCTTCATCTTTTCCGTTAAGAAGGCGACGAGCGACTTTGGATTTAGGACGGCCTTAGTCTCTTGGTAGAGGTAGCACTTGTTTGCCGAGCCGCCGCCCTTGGCGACGAAAAGGAATTCGAACTTCATCCCACCGGTGGCGGCGATGTCGACCTGCGCTGGCAAATTCGTCCCCGTGTTTTTCTCCGTGTAGAGGTCGAGCGGTGCGAGCTGCGAGTAGCGCAAGTTGTTCTGCGCGTAGGCTTGATAGACGCCGAACGACAGAGCCTCGGCATCATCGCCGCCAGTCCAGACCTGCTGGCCCTTTTTAGCGGTGATAGCCGCGGTGCCGGTGTCCTGGCAGAAAGGCAGTACGCCTTTGGCGGCAACTTCCGCATTGCGAAGCATCGCCAAGGCGACCGCCCGATCATTGTCGCTGGCTTCGGCATCGGCGAGAATCGCGGCGACCTGTTGGAGGTGTTCCGAGCGCAGGTAGAAATTAATATCGTGGAACGCTTGATTGGCCAAGAGCGTGAGCCCTTCGGGTGCGACCTTGAGCACTGGCTTCCCGTCAAACTCGGCCACCGAGACGTAGTCCTTGGTGACCAGACGATACTTGGTCGTATCGGGTCCCAGCGGGAAGGGTTCCTGATAATGGAATTGCGAGGCCATCGGCTTCTAATGAAACGCCTCAAGGCTTAGTCGCAAACGGAAACCGAACGAGGTCGGGCACTCGCTTAGGCCTTAGCGAACGGCAACGCCGCGGGCACGCCCAGCACCACCCCGGCGCTCACCGCCGCACAAACCGTCCCCACTGGCTGGTCGAGGTTAACCAGTGCCAACCCAAGCGGGCCCGCCGCAGAACGGACCTTGCCGACGACCTTGCCCGCAACCGAGAGCTCGGAGCCGGCCACTAAAGGTGTGCCGTCGACCGATTCGACGCGGCGCAGGATTCGACGCAGGGAACCCATGGACTGAATCCGCGCCATGACTTCCTGGCCGAGGTAGCAGCCCTTCGTGTAACTGACCCACGGCTCGAGGCCGCACTCCTGTGGAAACTCATTCGCGCCGCAATCGGCCGGCACGGACGGCACACCGGAGTGGATGCGCAGGGCCTCCAGTTCGGCGAGGTCCGTAAGGTTGGTCGGAGCGGCCACACTTGCGGGGGTCAGCACATCCCAAGCCGGGACACCGTAGCGCTGCGTCGCGAAAACGCGCGCGTTAGCGAGCGCGGGAAGTTCACCCCAAGCCATCCAGCGACGCCAACTCGCAGATTCATCCGTGGCGACGACGTCGTCCGCAATCACGTTGGCCGTCACCACGGCAATCAGTGCCTCTGCCGCCAAGTGCGGGGCCAGGAGTAAGAACGAGCCGTCGGCTTCCTTGATCACCACCGTGTGAGCCAGCACTCGACCCTTGCGATTCAACCATAAGGCATCGGCGGACGTTACGCCCCGGAGGTCGGCGGTGCACTGCCCCTGCAGGAAAGTTGCCGCGTCCTCACCCGTGACCCGGACGACCACGGTATCGGCTAGAGCGAAATGGGTGGCCATCAGAGGATGACCCAAAGCCAGGCGATGGCGTGCAGGACCAGGTTCGCGTAAATCGCGGCCATCACATCATCGAGCACGATGCCAAAGCCTCCGGGTAACTTCTCCAGTGCCTTAATGCCGAAGGGCTTCGTGATGTCGAAGAGTCGGAACAGCAGGAACCCCAGCAGAATGAGGAGCAAGGACGACTTGCCGCCATACACATAGGGATTGAACAGGAAGACCAGTGGCATGGCCGCAAACTCATCGAGGATCACTTCCTGTGGGTCCTTCTTACCAATCATGAGTGCCGCGACGCCGCAGATCACAATTGCCATCAAGACGACCAGTGAGTCGAAGATGAACTCATGGTGCCAGCCTTTGGCATGGGCGAGGCGCACCACTAAAGCCCACCAGAGTAAACCCGCAGCGGAACCCCATGTGCCTGGCGCCCGAAGCCGGCCCAATGGCCCCAGCGTGGCGATGCTGACCATCATCCGGACAAGCCCGGCAGATGCCGGCGATGGCGGATAAGATAACTCGCACCCGAGATAACCGTCAGCGCGACCGAGAGCCAGAAGAGACTCATGATAATCACTTCCCAGCGCTCGTGCCAGAGGGCGGAGAGCTTCCAATGCGTCTCATAGGCACGTAGACCGATGAGGTGGCCGATGGCCAAGATTTGTAGAAAGGTCTTAATCTTACCGAGCCCCTCAGCCTCGAGCACCTGTCCTGAGGCCGCTGCCACGAGACGCAGGCCCGTGATAAGGAATTCGCGGCAGAGAATCAGCACCACCCCAAAGGCCGCCAGCAGGCGTTCGCCGTCGGAAGGGCTCAAGTAGCCAGCGGCAGGCAAGTCACCGATCACGGGCCCAAGCACGTGACGACCCGGTAGGCAATCGGCAGCCATCAAACCCACGAGCAGACCGAGGATGAAGATTTTGTCGACCAAGGCGTCCATCAACCGGCCGAAGTCCGAGACCGCCCCGAGTTTACGGGCGACCCAGCCATCAAAGATATCGGTCAACGCGGCCAGAATGAACAAAGCCAAGGCGGCGCTAGCCCATACCCCCGCCCAGGAGGTCCAGAGTGCTATCAGGAAGACCGCCGGCAACCGGGCCGCAGTGAGGAGATTGGGGATATGCCGAAGGAAATGCATGCGGGCTTGCGGGGACAATGTTCTGGGGCGAGAGTCAGCCGCAACAGGAAAACAATGGCCCTCAAACCGCGCATCGCCGTCTACCCCGGCACCTTCGATCCAATCACCCTCGGGCACCTGGATGTACTTCGTCGCGCCTCCCGGCTCTTCGACCGCGTCATCGTCGCCGTCGCGCCAAGCGACTCCAAGAACCCTTTATTCCCTTTGGAGGAACGCCTGATCATGGCTCGCGAAGCCTGCAAGGGCATGGGCAAAATCCGGGTCCTCTCCCTCGACGGCCTCACGGTTGAGTTTGCCCGCAAACAGAAGGCCGTGGCCATCATCCGGGGCCTCCGGAAGTTCAGTGACTTCGAGTTCGAGTTCGACCTAGCACACGCCAACCGCCTCATGGCCCCCGAAATCGAGACGGTGGTCCTCATGCCCAGCCAAGACCAGTTTGTGACCTCTTCGACCTTCGTGAAGGACATCGCCCGCCATAAACTGTCCCAAGCAGCCGCTTTTGTGCCCCGTTGCGTGCTGCCGCGCCTCAAAAAACGCCTAGGTTCAGCCTAAAAAGGCCCTTCCTCCGCTGTTGACCGTGGGGGAATGTTCCGTTTGCTCCCCCTTCCCCCCCTTGCGAGCCCGCTAGGGCGGCTCCCAAACCTCCTTTCTATACATCCATGGACATCAAAATCCAAGTTACCAACCCGACCCGCCGCTCCGTCACCGTGACGATTCCAGCAGCCACCGTCGCCGCCTCCGAAAAGGAAGTGCTCAAGGGCTTCACGCGCGAAGCCGCCCTCCCCGGCTTCCGTCCGGGCAAGGCGCCCGAAGCGATTGTCCGCCAGAAGTACTCCAAGAATATCGCTGATGAAATCAGCCAGCGCCTCCTCGCCCAGGGCTATGATCGCATCAAGGAAGAGAAGAGCTTCACCGTCTACACCCTCGCCGACGTCCAGAAGGACGAATCCGTGCAGGGCGCCGACGTCGTCATCCGCTACGAAGTCGATGTCCTCCCTGAATTCAAGACCCCCGATTGGCAGAGCATCAAGATTGCCAAAGAAGTCGTCACGGTGACCGACGCCGAAGTTGCCGAGCACCTCCAGAAGCTCCTCCAACAGCGCGCTCGTTTCGAAAAGACCGAAGCCGCTGCCGCCAAGGGCGACTACGTCCGTCTCAGCTACACCGGCACCGTCGACGGCCAAGCCGTCAAGGAAGTCGACGCTGAGGCCGGCCCGCTGGGCTCATCTGAATCCGCTTGGGAAGAAGCGGGCTCGGAAAGCGAAGTCGTCGCGGTCCCCGCCATTGCCAAGGCCATCATCGGTCTTAAGGCCGGCGACACCGCTAAGGCGGAGCAAGCCTACGGCGCCGACGCCACCCGCGAAGCCCTCCGTGGCAAGACCGTGCAGTACGCCCTCACCGTCGCCGAAGTCCGCTGCAAGGAAATCCCTGCCGTGGATGAAGCCTTCTGCAAGTCCGTTGGCGTGAAGGATGAAGCCGACCTCCGTGACCAGCTCCGCAAGGGCATCACCGGCACCAAGGAACAGGCCGCCGAAACCGCCCGCCGCGAAAAGGCCCTCGACGCCCTCATCACCGGCCTCGATCTCCCTCTCCCCCAGTCCGCCGTCGATTCGGTCGCTAATGGCCTCTTCAATGAGTACCTGCAGCTCCGCATCCGCAATGGCACCCTGAAGCCCGAGCAGTTCGAAGCCCAGCGCGAGGAAATCATCACGGAATCCCGCAAGGCCGCCGAAACCAAGGTCCGCGCTCAGGTCGTTCTGGTCCGTATCGCCGAAGAAAACGGCATCGACCTCACCCGCGAGGAATTCACCCAGGCCATCCTCCGCGAGGCCTACCGCACCAACGTTCAGCCCGAAAAGCTGGCCAAGGACCGTAATCAGCTCCAGGTCCTCCGCCGCGACGCCGTCCTGAATAAGGCCCTCGACCTCGTCCTCGACGGGAAAGCCCCGGAAGCGGTTGAGAAAGCCTAAGGTCCGGGTATAGTCCCCGATAACCCCTCCACACCATGTCCTACATTATCCCCAACGTTGTTGAAAGAGATGCACGCGGCGAACGGGCGTGGGACATCTACAGCCGCCTCCTCAAGGATCGCATCATCTTCCTCGGTGCCCCCATCTACGACGACGTCGCCAATGCCGTCATCGCCCAGATGCTGTTCCTGCAGATGGAAGACCCGAAGAAGGATATCTCGATCTACATCAACTCACCGGGCGGCTCGGTCACCGCGGGCATGGCGATCTACGACACCATGAACTTCCTCACCTGCGAGGTGAACACTTACTGCATCGGCATGGCCGCTTCGATGTCTGCCGTCCTGCTCGCCGCCGGCACCAAGGGTAAGCGGCACGCACTCCCTAATTGCCGCGTCATGATTCACCAGCCCAGTGGCGGTGCGACCGGCCAGACGTCCGACATCTCGATTGCCGCCAAGGAAATCCTCCGCTGGCGCGACACGCTCAACCACGTCCTCGCTAAGCATAGCGGTCGCACGCCGGAGGAATTACAGCGCGACTCGGACCGCGATAATTACATGACAGCCGAAGAGGCCAAGGCCTACGGCCTCGTCGACCACGTCGTCCTGCCTAAGGCAGGCCGCGCTTAATCCTCATGGCCGGCGACCAGGCGGAGTGTTGCTCCTTCTGCGGCAAGCCCGCCGCCCAGGCCGGCAAGCTCATCGCTGGTCCTAAAGGTATCGGCATCTGCGATGTCTGCGTCTCCACCTGCGGCCGGCTCATTGATCGCGAGCGCACCCGCGAAGGTAAGCCCAGCGCTGGCTCGGCGGCGGGTCCGCTCATGCAGGCCGGCCCGGCCAAGTATGTGCCGACTCCCGTCAAGCTCGTGGCCCCCGCGGCCCTCCGCGCGGAACTCGATATCCACGTCATCGGCCAGGACCACGCCAAGAAGGTCCTCTCCGTCGCCGTCCATAATCACTACAAGCGCCTCAACGATCGCCTCACGCAAGCTGCGGGCGGCGACAAGACCAACGCCCTCGGCGAGGTCGAACTCGACAAGAGCAACGTCCTACTCATCGGCCCAACTGGCACCGGCAAGACGCTGCTCGCCAAGACGCTCGCGCGCATGCTCGACGTGCCGTTCGCCATCGCAGACGCCACCACGCTCACCGAAGCTGGCTACGTCGGCGACGACGTTGAAACTGTAGTTCTCCGTCTCCTCCAGGCGGCCGACATGAACGTCGAGCGCGCCCAGCGCGGCATCATCTTCATCGACGAGATTGATAAGATCGGCCGTAAGTCCGACTCCGCTTCCATCACGCGCGATGTGTCTGGCGAAGGTGTCCAGCAGGCCCTACTCAAACTCCTCGAAGGCACGGTCTGCAACGTGCCGCCCGCTGGCGGTCGCAAACACCCCGAGCAGCAGTGCATCCAAATCGACACGGGGGACATTCTTTTCATCGCCGGTGGCGCGTTCGTTGGCCTCGACCGCCTCATCGCTCGCCGCTCGGGTACCAAGGCATTGGGCTTTATCCAAGGCGGCGATATCCCGCCGACGCTTTCGGCCGAACAGGTCCTCGCTGGGCTTCAACCGGAAGACCTATTCTCGTTCGGGATGATTCCTGAGTTCGTCGGCCGCCTCCCCGTCATCTCCGTCCTCGAGCCGCTCAGCAAGGATGCCCTCATTCGCATCCTGACCGAGCCGAAGAACGCCCCGACCAAGCAGTACCGTAAGCTCTTTGGCCTTTCGGGCATGAATCTCGAATTCACCCCCGAAGCCCTGGACGCCGCCGCGGAACGCGCCCTCGCCCTCGGCACCGGCGCCCGTGGCCTCCGCTCCGTCCTCGAAGGCGTGTTGCTCGAGACCATGTACGCCTTGCCCGAACACCCAGCCGGCTCGAAGTTCACGGTGACAGCTGAAGCCATCCGCGGCGAGAAGCCAGTGACGGTGGCGGCCGCGAGCACGAAGGCCCGCAAGAGCGCCTAATTTCATGATCGTCTATCCCGCCATCGACATCCGCGGCGGTCGCTGCGTACGCCTCAGCCAAGGCCGCGACGACGCACGCACGAACTATTACGAAGACCCGGTCGAGCCCGCCGTCCAGTTCGCCCAAGCCGGCGCGGAATGGATTCACGTCGTCGACCTCGACGGTGCTTTCGGCGGCGCCCCACTCAACCTGGCGACGCTCGCGCGCATTGCACAACTCGGCCCGAAGATTCAGTTCGGGGGTGGCATGCGCGACCGCGCCCTCGCCGAGTCCGCTTACGCTACGGGCGCCAGCCGCGTCGTCATCGGCACCCGCGCCGCGACCGACCCCGCTTTCCTCCGTGAGATGGCCAAGGCTCACGGCCCGCGCCTCGCCGTTGGTATCGACGCTAAGGATGGCCTCGTCGCCGTCAAAGGCTGGACGGCCGTGACCGCCCTGCAGGCCACCGACTTCGCCAAGGAAGCGGGTGAGCTCGGTGTCTCCACGGTGATCTATACGGACATCGCGACCGATGGCATGCTGACCGGTCCGAACTGGAACTCCCTCGAGGCCGTGCTCAAGGCCTGTCCTTGCGGCGTCATTGCTTCGGGTGGCGTGGCTGGCACGGAAGACGTCCGTCGCCTCGCGCAGTTATCCAAGGCCTACCCCAATCTGGTCGGGGCAATTGTCGGCAAGGCACTCTACGAGGGCCGCTGCGATGTCGCCGGCCTCTTAGTCGCGGCCCGCGGTTGAGCCTCAGCGCGTTGGCGTCAACGCCGGACCGTAACCGCTCACGATACCGTTCAGCAGGCGAACTTCATGCGTGATTGGCGGCACCGCGCGCTTCTCGGCCGCATTCTTCCAGCCACCTAAAGCTTTGTTCGAGGCGGCATATTCGAGTTCCGCCGAAGTCGGTAGCATGCGGTAAAAGAGCGTCTCCATCGTCCCATCAGCCGACGCATCGCTCGGTACCCCAAGGAGTTCGATGACCTGTGCGCGGGTATCACCAACTTTGATGAGGTGTAACTTCGTGGCGGTATGGTTGCGCCATTCGTCCTCGGGCTGGGCGTTCTGGCAGGCCGTGAAGGTCAGGGTCAAAAGCAGCAGCGCAAGGATTCGCATGGCCCAAAACTTAGGCGGTTAGCCCGAAAGGGTCAATGCCGACCCCACCCAACTGGGCGGAGGCTTGCCAAGGCCCACCGCCAAAGCCATATCCAGAAGCCTTATGGCATCTTTCCGGACCATGCTCGCTTGGCTAGCCTGCGCGACCTGCGCCTACGCCGCCGAGCTCACCCCCACCGAGGTCATCGCCCAGGCGCGCGCGGCCCTGGCCCAAGACCCCGCCGCCCTCGCGAAGGTGCGGAGCCTCCAATTCGAACTGACGTCCGTCGATGCGGCCGGAAAGCCCGCTGGCTTCACCCTGCTCGAGGTCAACGCGCCCGATCAGCGCTACCAGCTCAGCCTCAACGCCAACCGCTCCGTCGAAGAGATCCTCGCGACCAACGGCAACGAAGGTTGGCGCAAGTCCACGCAGACGACCCAAATCGGCGTGCTGCGCTCCGAGTTCGTCAGCGTGCTCCGCGACATGGCCATGAGCGACCTCACTTTCTTCGCCGTCCCAGCCGAGCGCCAAGGCGTCGTGAAGGCCGCCCCCGCCAGCGAAATCAATGGACGCAAGCAAGTGGCCGTGGAATACGCCTACAAGAGCGGCTTCCGCCTCATCCGCCACTTCGACGCGGAAACCTTCCGCCTCACCGCGACCGACCAGCCGATGCCCGACGGCAAGACGCAACGCCAGCTGATCATCGCAACGACCGTCGTCGAGGGCATCCTCTTTACGCAGAAGGAAGCCATCCTGATTAATGGCAAGAAAGTCGCCGAAGCCACCTACGAAAAGATCGCCGTCAACCCCACGCTCGCGCCCATTCACTTCATCTTCCCGACCCGCTAAGCCCATGCCCGTCCTTCAGGCCAACGCCCCCGACTTCCTTGCCCGCCTCCGTGCCTTCGTTGGTAATGGCGAAGCTTCGACCGACGTCCGTACGACGGTGGCTGGCATCATCGCTGACGTGCGTGACCGCGGCGACACTGCCGTGTTAGCCTACACAAAGAAGTTCGACCATGTGCAGTTGAGCGCCAAGCAACTCCGCATCCCCGAGGCCCGCCTCAAGCAGGCCGCGCAGCAACTTGCCCCGGCCAAACGCAAGGCCATCAATGAAGCGGCGCGTTGCGTGACCGACTTCCACCGCCGCACTTTGCCCAAGGGCTGGTCTGCGAAGAACCCGCATGGCGCCACGGTCGGCGAACGTCACCATGCCATCCAACGTTGCGGCCTTTACATCCCAGGCGGCCAAGTCCCGCTCGTTTCGACGGTCCTGATGACGGCACTCCCCGCGAAGGTTGCTGGCGTGCCTGAGCTCTGTGCCTGCACGCCCCCCGGACCCGACGGCCAGATTAACCCAGACATCTTAGCCGCCCTCTACCTCTGCGGCATCAAGGAAGTCTACGCCGTGGGCGGCGTCCAAGCCATCGCCGCACTCGCACTCGGGACGAAGTCCATCCCCGCCGTCGATAAGGTCTTCGGCCCCGGCAACGCGTATGTCACCGAAGCCAAGCGCCAGCTCTTCGGCCTCGTGGGCGTCGACCTTCTGCCTGGCCCGAGCGAAGTGATGATCATCGCTGACCGCACGGCTAACCCTGTTTTTGTTGGTGCTGACCTCTGCGCACAGGCCGAACACGGCAGCGGCAAGGAAAAGCTCTACCTCGTCTGCGACCAAGCGGCCTTCGCCGACCGTTGCCTCGCTTCGGCCCACGCCCAAGCCCTCACGCTCTCGCATGGTGCCAAAATCACGAAGGCGCTCGAGAAGATGACTTGCGTGATCCTCGTCCGGAAAATCTCCGAAGCGGCGCGCGTGGCCAACCTCGTTGCCCCTGAACACCTTGAGCTCATGGTCGCAAAACGCGAAGAAGCGAAGCTCTCCGCCGCCATCACGACCGCGGGCGCCCTGCTCCTCGGCCACGAGACCCCGACGGTCCTCGGCGACTTCACCGCTGGCCCGAGCCACACCTTGCCGACCGGCGGCACTGGACGGTTCTTCAGCGGCCTCCGCGTCACCGACTTCCTCCGCCGGACGAGCTTCGTGCGCTATGATCAACGCTCGCTCGCCAAAGCCGCCAGCGTGGTCGCCGCCTTTGCGGGCATGGAAAGCCTCGATGCGCACGGGCGCTCGCTGCAGGTCCGCCTCAGAGCCGCGCTCAGCCGACGACGAGTAGGCTGACCTGCGGACGACACCAGAAGCGCACACCATAAAGGCTGCCGACTCCGCGCGTGATGTAGATCAATCGGCCCTCCCGCTTCCGCAATCCTTCGATGTGCGACTTGTCGCGGACCGGTGCCAGCCGTTCAGACACCCACGGCACCCCGACCTGTCCGCCATGGGTGTGTCCGCACAACATGAGGTCCCATTGATAAGGCATCGCCGCGACGCGCGCATCTGGATTGTGGTTCAACAGGAGGTGCGCGAGCGGCTCCCGGCCGGAGCCGCCGATCGGCGTCAGGCAGCGGGCCGGATGATTCTGGCCCGTCCATAAGTCGCCCAGCCCCGAGACCCTCAGTCGACCGCCACGCACGGCGACCTCCCGCGTCTCGTTCACCAGCACATCGACCTGGGCGGCGCGCAGCATGCCCATCACCGCGGCGGTGCGGGCGACTTCGCCGATCGGACCGTCCGCCACGATGGCGTCGTGATTGCCAAGGCAGGCGAACGTCGGGGCGGCGGCGCTCAGCCGGCGCAGGACCGCGGCGTAGGCCGCGGCCTCGCGCAGGCGACCGGTGACGAAATCGCCGGTGAGAGCGATGAGATCCGGCCGTTGCGCGAGCCCGAGTTCGACGGCCCTTTCGATGAGCTCCATGGAGACGTGCGGACCGAAATGCAGGTCGGACAGATGAAGGATGCGCAAGCCACGCGGGGCGGGGAAAATTGCGGGGGCGATCGGGATTTCGGAAACCTCCAGCCAGGTAGGTTCCGCATACCGGGCATAGGCGGCCGCGGAAAGTCCGGCTCCACCTACAGCCAACGTCGCCAAGAACGCTCGTCGGGTCGGTCGGGAACTAGGCGAGGTGGGCGACGTGGCCATGATCGCGCTTACTCGCACAGCGTCCGCATCACTTCCGCGTGCAGCTTCGGTGCCGCGGCGATGATATTGCCCGCTTTGATGGGGTCTCCACCGTCCCAGGACGTCACGACGGCCCCGGCCCCCTTAAGGACGGGAATCACGGGGACGAGGTCCCACGGGTTCATCACCGGGTCAGCCACCACGTGGGCCCGGCCGCTCGCGACGAGCATATGGCCATAGCCGTCACCCCAGGTACGCGTATGGGCAACGGAGTCGGCGAGGCGGTTCCAGCGGACCCGCTTATGCAGGCGCCGGACGTGGTCGAAATCAGTCGAGACGACGACGGCATCCTTTAACGCGACTTCGGCCACCCGCACGGGCTTACCGTTCAGGCGGGCCGTCCGGCCATCGCCGACGATACGTTCGTCCAGTATCGGCTGATCGATGAGGCCCAACAACGGCTGACCTTCATAACGTAGACCGATGAGGGTGACGTAGAGCGGCACGCGCGAAAGGAAGGACTTCGTACCGTCAATCGGATCGAGTACCCAACAGAACTCGGCATCAACGTTCTGCGGGCCAAACTCTTCGCCTAAAATCCCGTGCGAGGGGTAGGCCTTGGCGATGAGCTGACGCATGAGCCGCTCGGCTTCCTTGTCCGCCCAAGTCACCGGCGAGCCATCGGCCTTAATCTCGAGGCGTGTGTCTGGGTCAGCGTGGGCAGGGATGAGGACCGAGCGGGCGACGTCCGCGAGGGCTTCGGCAAACTTCAGCAACTCGGCTAGGCGCGCATCGGAGAGCATGGGTGAGGGTTAAGCCCGTTCACGGACCGCTCCAAGCGAAAAGCCACGAGCCTACGCTTGAAGCCCTCGGGAAACTGCGAAGAGTCAGCCCATGCGCTTGACCCTCGTCCTGCTGGCCGGCTGGCTGCTGAGCCCGGGGCTATTAGCGGTCGAGCCGTGTCGTATTGAGGTCATCGAGAAAGGCACCCAGTGGCCGGTACCCGGCGTCGAACTGCGGACGGTCCATGGCGTCCGCTTGATCTCGGACAACGCCGGCGTCATCGCCTTTGACCTACCAGAACTGATGGGCCAGGAGACTTGGTTGACCGTGAGCGGCCACGGCTATGGCGTGAAAGCGGATGGCTTTGGGTACAAAGGGATACGCCTCCGACCCGAGCCAGGCAAGAAACTGACCGTCATAGTGGATCGCCGTATTTTAGCTCAGCGGCTCGGTCGCCTCACGGGGGCAGGCCTCTTTGCCGAAAGCCACAAGCTCGGCGAACACTTGGATTGGCGTGATGGGCCGGTGGTGGGTTGCGACAGTATCGTCAACGCACGCTTCGGCGGGAAACAATTCTGGTTCTGGGGCGACACCAACCTCTCGAATTACCCACTAGGGATTTTTAACGTATCCGCGGCGACCACAGCAGACTTTGTGCCGCCCACCCGCCCGCCGTTGAAAGTGCGCTTCGATTACTTCCTTAACCAGAAAGGCGTCGCCCGCGGCGTGGCTGACGTCCCGGGCGATGGCCCGACTTGGGTCTGGGGCGCCGCCACGCTCAAAGACGCCCAAGGCCAAGAGCACCTCGTCGCCTCTGCGGTCAAAGTGCGCGGCAACATGGAGGCCTACCGCTGGGACCTGGTGGAATGGGATACCGCTGCGCTTAAGTTCAAGCCACTCCTGACCTTCTGGACGAAATCCGCCGAGCAACCCAAGGCACCCAAGGTCCCTGATGGCCATGCGCTCCCGTGGACCGACGCAGCGGGCAAAGCTTGGCTCCTCTACTGTAACCCGTTCCCAACGCTCCGCTGTCCAGCCACCTACGAAGCGTGGAAAAATCCACAGACTTGGGAAACCCTCTCGCCCGACCGCACCATCCTCACGCCCGAGGGTAAGAAAGTTGAAGCGCATGGCGGCGACTTGGCCTGGCACCCGTGGAGCAAGCGCTGGCTACTGCTATTCACGCAAAAGGGCGGCGACACCTCCTTCCTCGGTGAAATCTGGTTAGCCACCGCACCCAGCCCAACCGGCCCTTGGACTGGTGCACGCAAGGTGGCGACGCACGACAACTACACGTTCTATAATCCCGTCCTTCATCCCGAGGCCTTCCGCGACGACTCGCCCGTGATTCATTTCGAGGGCACCTATGTGACAACTTTTACCAATAACCAGCAGCCCACCCCGCGCTGGGATTACAATCAGGTGCTCTATCAGGTCGACTTAGCGCAGCCGGCTTTCCAAGCCGCAAAATAAGGGGGCCGCTTGACCGCCCCACCAAAGCGGGCGAAAGTGCGGCGTGGATCAAGTCACGCAACGTCTCCTCGCCGCCGGGCAGCACCCAGGCCGTCGGGCAGTCATGCGCCAACGCTGGGATGATCTCTTTTTCTTCCATTGGCGCGTCGACCCCGCGGAGGTCCAGCGACGCCTGCCGCGCGGCCTGACGGTTGACTGCTTCGGCGGCGAGACCTACCTCGGCGTCGTCGGTTTCAAAATGAACGCCGTTCGCCCGGTCGGCTTGCCGCCGCTACCCTGGCTCTCTTACTTCAACGAACTTAACGTCCGCGTTTACGTGCGCGACGCGGCCGGCGAGCCCGGGGTATTCTTTTTCTCCCTCGACTGCGACCGCTGGCCGGCGGTGAAGATCGCCCGGGCCCAATTCGCGCTCAACTACCAGTACGGGCAGATGAGCCACCAGGCCGACGGCACAGGCTTCACCCTCGACTGTCGTCGCCAAGGCGAAACCACTACCGCCCGCTACACTTGGCAGCCCCACGGCACCCCGACAACGGCTGCGCCGGGCACGCTCGAATTCTTCCTCGCCGAGCGCTATAACTTCTTCACCGAAAAGAACGGACGTCTCCTGCGCGGCCAAGTGCACCACGCGCCGTACACACTGCAACCGGCCAAGGTCCTTGCGTGGAGCGAAGCCCCCGTGGCGTGGGATGACTTCCCCACCACGCAACGCCCCCCCGACCTCGCGCACGCCAGTCCCGGCGTCGCCATCGAAGCCTTCGGGCTCGTCCCCGCCCATGCGTAAGCGACTCACCGATTACCGCCACGCCGTCTGGGACTGGAACGGCACGCTGCTCGACGATACTTGGCTCTGCTGCGAATCGCTCAATGAAATGCTCCGCGACGCCGGTCGCCCCTTGGTCGACCACGTGCGCTATCGGCAAATCTTTGAATTCCCCGTCATCAATGTCTACCGTAAGGTGGGCTTTGACGCCGACGCGGCCAGCTTCCACGCCATCTCGCATCGCTTCATGGCCACCTACGAAGCACGCAAGGCGGAGTGCCAGCTGCACCCAAAGTCCCGCGAACTACTCGCCGGACTGTCCCGTGCTGGCCTGACGCATTCCGTGCTCTCGGCTTATGAGCTCAGCCTACTGCTCGCGACCCTCCGCGACTACGAACTAGCGCACCACTTCATCAAGACCTGCGGCGGCAGTGATATCCATGCTGGCAGTAAAGAAGAACGCGCTCGCGTCCATCTACATGACCTTGGCATCGACCCAGAACACGTCGTCTACGTCGGCGACACGGCCCATGATGCGGAAGCCGCCCACGCGATGGGCGTGGACTGCGTCCTCGTCGCACACGGGCATCAACACCGCGACCGCCTGGAAGGGCTCGGCGTCCGCGTCGTGGACGACTTCGCCGACCTGCTGGCCGAACTCGGTTAAGCGGATTTGCAATATTTCGGGCTAAAGCGGGCTTTTCAGCCATCGCAGGTGCGTTTTGGTTGTCCTTTTGAGACCGCATAACTCAAATTGACTAACCCCGCCCCGCTCATGGCTTCTCTCACTGCCGCCTTCGATCCCAACTTCTACGACAGTTACCCACTGGTGCTTATTTTAGCCATCTTGGTAGCGTTCTCGATTTACCTCATCTTGCGCAAGCGTCGCAAAGCCCTGACCGAGGTGAACGAAGAAATTGCCGATGTCCAAAAGGCCGCCTCCGAAGGCTTTAGCGCCTCGGAGCAGGTCTTCCCGCCGTCCGCGGATTTCATCTCCAAGGCCCGCGTCAAGGGGATGGATGGCTACAATAAGCTCTACCGTCGCTCCATCGATGACCCGGAAGGTTTCTGGGCGGATGAAGCGAAGGAGCTGACCTGGTTCGAACCTTGGACCAAGGTCCTCGACGAGTCGAAGAAGCCGTTCTTCAAATGGTTTGTCGGCGGTAAGACTAACATCGCCTATAACTGTCTCGACGCGCAAATCGAGAAGGGCCTCGGCGAGAAGGTCGCCATCGTCTTCGAAGGCGAGCCGACCAAGGACGGGCAAGCCACGGATATCCGCCGCCTCACCTACCGCGAACTCCACGCCGAAGTCTGCCGCTTTGCCAACGTCCTCAAGGGCCTCGGGCTAGTTAAGGGTGACACCGTTGCCGTCTACATGCCAATGGTCCCCGAGCTCACCATCGCGGTCCTCGCGTGCGCACGGCTCGGCATCGTTCACTCCGTCGTCTTTGGTGGCTTCTCCGCTGAATCCATCCGCGACCGCGTCAATGATGCGAAGTCCAAGGCGGTCATCACGATGGACGGTGGCTACCGCCGCGGGAAGTTCCTAGCGCTCAAGCAGACGGTCGACGAAGCCGTGCAGGATTGCCCGAGCATCGAGAAGGTCCTCGTCGTCCAGCGCCACCCTGGCCAGCCCGACGCTGGCTGTAGCATGCAGGCTGGTCGCGACGTGTGGTATCACGAGGCCGCCGCCCAAGTCACGGCGGACTGCCCCGCCGTCTGGCAGGAGTCCAATGACATGCTTTTCCTGCTCTACACTTCCGGCTCCACCGGCAAGCCCAAGGGCATCATCCACGGCACGGGCGGCTACATGCTGCAGGCCTACACGACCAACAAGTATGTCTTTGACCTCCGCAACGATGACCTCTTCTGGTGCACCGCGGACGTGGGTTGGGTCACCGGCCACACGTATGTTGTCTACGGTCCGCTGCTCAATGGTGCCTCGATACTCATGTACGAAGGTGCGCCCGATGCGCCCGACTTCGGTCGCTTCTGGAAGATCGTTCAGGACCACAAAGTCACCGTCTTCTACACGGCCCCGACCGCCATCCGCGCCTTTATGAAGTGGGGCGATGAGTGGGTACAGAAGTACGACCTCTCCACGCTCCGCTTACTCGGCTCCGTCGGAGAGCCCATCAATCCTGAGGCTTGGCTCTGGTATCACCGTAACATCGGCGCGGAGCGCTGCCCGATCGTCGACACTTGGTGGCAGACCGAAACCGGCGGCCACATGATCACCCCGATGCCCGGCTGCACGCCGACCAAGCCAGGCTCCGCTACGTTACCCTTCTTTGGCGTCGACGCCGCCGTGCTCGACGAAAACGGCAACGAAACCGACACCGGCCTGCTCGCCATTCGCAAGCCTTGGCCGGGCATCACGCAAGGTATCTACGGCGACGAGAAACGCTACATCGAGGCTTACTGGAGCCGCTGGAATGGTGCCTATTACTTCCCAGGCGATGGTGCCATCCGCGACAAGGACGGCTACCTTTGGATCACCGGCCGCGTCGACGACGTGGTCAATGTCTCGGGTCACCGCATCGGCACCGCGGAGCTCGAAGCCGTTTTCATCGAACACCCCGCGGTCGCCGAGTCCGCCGTCATCGGCGTGAAGCACGACCTCAAGGGCCAAGGGCTCATGGCCTTCGTCATCTTGAAGACCGCCGCCGCCCTGACCGTCAACGAAGCCGAACTAGCCAAGACGCTCAATGGCATGGTCGACGCCAAGATCGGTAAGTTCGCCCGCCCTGAACGCATCGTCTTTGTGCCCGACCTCCCCAAGACCCGCTCCGGCAAGATTATGCGCCGCCTCCTGCGCGATGTCTCAGAAGGCCGCGAACTCGGCAACATCGCCACGCTAGCCGACCCCGCCGTGGTCGAGGCCATCCGGAATAAATTCAACGCCAAGTCCGTCTAAGCCGAGTTTCCGACCACTGGCGTCCATAAGCCCCCTCTCCTCGCGAGTAGGGGGCTTTTTGTTACTGGAATTATGTACCCAAGCCTTTTCCGGGTTGAGCGACCGAGGGAAACGGTAAGGATGGTCGCATCATGCGCGCCTTCCTGCTGCTCCTGCTGACCGCCACCCTTTCCGCCGCTGACCTCAAGGTCGGCGACGACGTCCCCGCCACCCGCCCGGCGACCCAAATCCAAGGCCCAGCGGTCAAGGAATTCGAGAAGGGCAAAGTCTACGTCTTCGAGTGCTGGGCCACTTGGTGCGGCCCGTGCATCACCGCCATCCCCCACCTCAACGAACTGCACAAGAAACTCGGCCCCAAGGGTGTCGTCTTCACCGGCGTCAATGTCTGGGATGGCGAGAAGGACGCCAAGTCCGCCGAGAAGGTAAAAGCATTCGTCCAACAACAGGGTGAGAAGATGTCCTACGCCGTCTCCATCGGCGGCGATGCCTTCATCAAAGATTGGCTCGAAGCCGCGCGCGTGAATGGCATCCCGCACGCCTTCGTGGTCAGCGAGGGCAAGCTCGTCTGGACCGGCCACCCGATGGAGATGAATGAAGAGATGCTCGGGGATATTTTAACAGGGACGTTCGACCCGAAGAAGAGCGGCAAAAAAGTCACCGCTGGTCCCGCGGTCGATCCCGAAGCCGAAAAGGCTCAGGCGAAACTCAACAAGCTCGGTGAAGCCATGGCCCGTAAGGATTGGAAGGCCGCTGAAGCCGCGTTGGCTGACGCCGCTGCTGTCCTCCCACCGGAAGAACGCCAAGACCTCATCGACTCCGTCGGCGCAACCATAGCGTTGGCTAAGGGTGACCCTTCTAAACTCTACAAGATGCTCGAGAAAGTGGCCGAAGCGGAGTCCGATGACGCTGAGTCGCTCAACGAATTGGCCTGGGACCTCGTAACCAACCCACAGTACGAGAAACACCTCAACCTAAAGCTCGCCGACCTGTGTGCCGCCCGGGCGGTTGAACTGACCAAGGGCGAAGAGGCCGACAAGCTCGATACCCTGGCCCGCGTCCGCTGGCTCCAAGGTAAGCGCGAGGAAGCGGTCAAACTCCAGCAGAAGGCCGTCGCCAAGAGCGCCGACGCCGAGATGCGCGCGGAGACGCAGAAGACCTTGGACTCCCTGCTCAAAGGCGTCCTGCCCAAGGCTGACCTGCCCGAAGAGCGCTAAGCCATGGATCGCCGCGGATTCCTGACCCGCAGCGCCGGCCTGCTCGGGGCATCCCTCCTCGCTGGCTGTCACACTCGTGGGGCCGTGGCTCCCACCATCCGTGCCATCACGCGCGGGCCCAAATTCCACTGGCGCGGCTACTACGACAAATTACTGTTCTCGCCAGACGACCGCTTCGTGCTCGCCAACGAGGTCGACTTCGAAGGCCGCTCGCCGACCTTGGCTGACTCCATCCGCGTAGGGATGGTCGACACACAGGACAAGGACCGCTGGATCGATCTAGGAGGCTCGAACGCATGGAACTGGCAACAAGGCTGTATGCTGCAGTGGGTCCCGGGCTCGGACCGCGACGTGGCCTGGAACGACCGCGAAGGCGGCCGCTTCGTGACCCGCGTTCTCGACGTAAAGTCCGGCCGCACGCGCACCCTGCCCAATCCGTTCTACACCTTCAGCCCGGACGGACAGACCGCCTTTGCGCCCGACTTCGCGCGACTCGACGTCACCCGCCCTGGCTACGGTTACGCCACGGGCGCCGAACGCGACATCTGGAGACTCAAGCCAGCGCCCGACGATATCGGCATCTGGCGCATGGACGTCGCCACCGGCAAGCAGCGCCTGCTCTTCTCGCTGGCCGAGGCGGCGAAGATCCCGTTCACCGGTCCGGCCGCCGCGGCCTTCACGCCTGGCTCGGTCCACTGGTTCAATCATCTGCTTTGCAACACCGACGGTACTCGCCTCTTCTTCCTGCATCGCTGGCGTAATCCAGGCGACAAGGCCAGCTTCCGTACGCGTGCGTTAACAATCGACGTCAACGGCGGGAAGGTCCACGTGATGGATCCCAACGGCGGAACCTCACACTTCGTCTGGCGCGACCCGCAGCACATCTTCGCGTGGGCCTGGCACCCTTCGCACGGCGAGCGCTTCTATATCTACAAGGACCTTTCCGACGAGGTTACGGTCGTAGGCAAAGACGCGATGCCCGTCAACGGGCACAACACCTATTTACCAAACACCAATAACGAGTGGGTGCTCAACGACACCTACCCGCAGGGGCCCGCGAAGCTGCAGCGTCCGTATCTCTACCATATCCCGACCAACCGCCGGATCGAGGTCGGGGCCTTCCCGACGGTCGCTGCCATCAACGGCAAGGAATGGCGTTGCGACACGCACCCTTCGGCTAGCCGCAGCGGCCGACAGTTCTGCTTTGATTCAGCCCATGCCAGCGGCCGCCAAGTCTATGTGGCGGACATCGCCCAGCTACTCGGTTAAGCCGTCACCCAGCCGTGACGGAGTCCTCGCTTCCCTTCCCCGTTAAAGGGGGTAAGGTACCGCCTTCCCCCGATGGTCTCCCGCTCCGCCCTTGACCGCGCCCGCTCCGCGCTCCACCTCCGCCTCCTCGCCGCTCAACGTAGGCTGGAGTCCACTGGCCGCGGCGCCGTCATCCTCCTTGGTGGTAACGACCGCCTCGGCGCCTCGGCCCTCGCCAACCAGCTGACGGAGTGGTTCGACTCCCGCCGGGTCCGAATCTGCGCACCTGATGGCGCCGCCGCCGAACTCCGCGGCCGCCCCTTCCTCTGGCCCTACTGGCAAATGATGCCAGCCAAAGGCACCATCACGGTGGTGGTCGGGGATTGGGTGACGCGGACGGCGCTGGCTGTCGCCAAGGATGAACTTTCCGGCGAGAAACTTCGCCAACGCGTCCGCGCACTCAAGCAATTCGAAGAGATGCTCGCCGCCGATGGTAATTCCGTGGTGAAGGTCTGGATCGAGACGCCCGAAAAAACCCTCCGCAAACGCTTACGCGAAGTCGAAGACACCGACGCCCAGGATTGGGTCGTCTCCGCCGATGATTGGCTACTGACCAAAAACGGCGGGCACACGCTGACGCGCAACCTGCGCTCGACCGCCGCTGGCCGCAACCTCCCGTGGAAGGTGATCCTCGGTGGTGAAACGAAGGCCCGCGACTTACATGCGGGCTTAGAAATTGTCCGCCAACTTTCCTTGGCCTCTCGGCGCCGCGCGGCAGTGAAGCACAAGAAACCGAGTGGACGCCCGCGCGGCCTTCTCGAAAGCGTCGCCGCCCACCCCACGATGGAGCGGAAAGACTACTCCGCGCAAATCGCCAAGCTGCAGGCCCGTCTCGGTCGACTCACCCGCCTCGCCGCCGCCAAGGGCCTGAGCACCGTCTTCGCCCTCGAGGGCCCCGATGCCGCCGGCAAGGGCGGTGCGATTCGCCGTCTCTGCGGGCTGATGGATGTCGCGCACTATCAGGTCTACCCGATACCCGCGCCGACCCCGGAAGAAAAAGCCCGCCACTACCTCTGGCGCTTTTGGAATAAGACGCCCGCCCCAGGCCACCTCGCCATCTTCGACCGCTCCTGGTATGGCCGCGTGATGGTCGAACGGGTCGAGGGGTTTGCCACCGACGCCGAATGGGCCCGCGCTTACTCCGAAATCAACGACTACGAGGCCCGCCTCGCGGAAACCGGTATGATCGTGCTCAAGGTCTGGATTAATATTTCCAAGGAAGAGCAGATGCGCCGCTTTAAGGCCCGCGAAGACTCGCCGCATAAGCGTCATAAGATGACGTCGGAGGATTATCGTAACCGCAAGAAGTGGGACGATAACCTGCGCGCCGCGGAAGACATGATTGCCCGCACCGATACGCCCCACGCGCCGTGGCACGTCATTCTCGGCGACGACAAACGCCACGCCCGCGTGGCAGTCCTTAAGGCCGTTTGCCGCGCGCTGGTCGATCGCCTGGACTAAGCCACTCGCGGACCCAGCGGAGGTGCGGGCCCGTCAAAGCCACGGCGTCTAAGTCCGTGACCGCGACCCACTCCAACTCGGCGTCCTGCGACCAGGTACGGATCAAAGCAGTCGTGACGACGACTTCCCGCAAGGTCTCCTCGTAGGTGACGCTGCCGATGGTGCGGCGGCGGACCAACGCCGGCTTACTAGCCACCACGCTGCGCAAGGTCGCCAGCTCCGGCAACTCCGCCATCCCCGCCAAGCGCCGAGCCGTGCGCGGATTACGTCGCACGAGAAGCTTGCCCCGATGGTGCACCAAGGCGCGCGTGACTGCCGCCGTCTTCCGTACCTTAGGCTCGAAGCGGGGTAGCTGCGCGGCCTCCGCCCGCCCACTCACCGCACACCAGCGGGCCACGGGACAGTGCGCACAATCAGGCGCGGCCTTGCGACAGACGGTCGCCCCCAGTTCCATCATGGCCTGGTTGTGATCACCAGGTCGCTTCGGGTCGACGAGGGCGTTCGCGAGCAGCGTGAATGACTTCGCGGCCGTCGTGGTGTCTTTGAACTTTTCCTTCACGCCACCGACGCGCGCGAGCACGCGGACGACGTTGCCGTCGACGACCGCTACGGGTTCGTGAAAAGCGATGCTGGCAATGGCCGCCGCAGTGTAGGGACCAACGCCCTTAAAATCCTGCCACGCAGCAGCGGTGCGCGGCTCCGGCCGACCCGCCACCTGTTGCGCAAGGGCAAGGAGATTACGCGCCCGCGTATAATACCCGAGGCCCGCCCAAGCGGCGAGGACGTCGGCTTCTTGGGCCCGAGCCAAGGACTGAAAGTCAGGCCAACGCGCCACCCAGCGCTCAAAGTACGGGAGAGCCGTCGCAATCTGCGTCTGTTGGCACATGAGCTCCGAAACAACGGTCCGGTAGGCCGAGACCTCGGTTCGCCACGGCAAGGGGCGCTGGTGGCGAGCAAACCACGCTAACAAGGCCTTCCGGAACGCCGCGGCGGCTGGAATCAGCTTTTGTTCGTGGGGCGTCATGGGATGGGGCTGGATTTGAGGGCCAACTCGGCTAAACCTTGGTCCCCATGGCAAGAAAGGCAAAGCAGGACTCCGATGACGCACCCAAGAAGGTGGCCATGCACACCCTCAAGCTCGACTCGGCCCAGGCTGAGAAGCTGCGCCAGATTATTGTCGGCAAGGGCTGGGTCTCCTTTCCGGTCGACCATTCGGCCTTCGCCTTCAAGGGCCCCGACGTCAACGTGGTCCATTACAAGTCCGGCAAGTGCGTCATCTCTGGCCGCGGCACCGAGGAATTTGTGAAATTCAGCGTAGAGCCCGATGTCACCGGCCAGGCGACCTTGGGCTATGAGGAGGAACTGAACCCCGATTGGTTCGAGGAACACGCGGGGCTCGACGAATCGGGCAAGGGCGACCTTTTCGGTCCCGTAGTTTCGGCCTGCGTTATCGCGACTGGCGAGATGACACGCGAATGGATCAGCCTCGGAATCAAGGATTCCAAGAAGCTGACGGATACGAAAATCGCCGAGCTCGACCGCATTATCCGCGCGACGCCCGGGGTGTCCGTGAAGACGACCTTCGCACGCATGGCGAAGTATAACGAGCTCCACTCCCGCTTCGGCAAGAACCTCAATCGCCTGCTCGGCTGGATGCACGCGACATCGTGCGAAGAAGCCCTCAAGGACTTTGAACTCCAGCACCAGCGCCGTCCCCAGTGGGGCCTGCTCGACCAATTCTCGGAAGAACCGCTGGTGCAAAAGGAGCTCGCGCGCAAGGGCGTCGAATTCGACCTCCGCATGCGGACCAAGGCGGAATCCGACCCCGTCGTCGCCGCCGCTTCCATCGTCGCCCGCGCCTGTTTTGTGCGTGAGCTCGACCGCCTATCGCAAGACTGCGGCGTGACACTCCCCAAGGGCTCGGGCCGCGAAGCCAAGGAAGCGGGCATCGAACTCGTCGGTCGCCTCGGCCCCGCGATTCTCGTAAATTTCGCGAAGCTCCACTTCCGCACGGCCTATGAGGTCCGGGGGCTGGAACCGCCGGAAGCTAAACCGTTCATCCGCCGCAAGAAGGCGGAGTAGTCCGATGGCGTCGCTGGCATCCTTCGACCGTAAGCGCGGCGCCGGTCGTCCGGGTATCGCGGGGGTTGATGAGGCTGGCCGGGGGCCGCTCTGCGGCCCCGTGGTAGCGGGGGCCGTGCTGCTCGACGCTGGGTTCTACGGCGAAGTGGCTTGGATACGGAAACTATCCGGAGCCAATGACTCCAAGAAACTCTCGCCGGAAAAGCGGGCGGAACTTCGCGCGCGGATTGCAGAGATGCACGCCGAAGGTAAACTGCGCGCGGTCTGGGCGGAGGCGTCGGTGCTGGAGATTTCAGCGCACAATATCCTCGGAGCGACGCGGATGGCGATGGCCCGCTGCATCGCCCAATTAGCCCAAGGGTCGCTGGCGGCGCTCTTCCCGGCCGCAGGTACGGAAGGTGAACTTTTTGGCCGCACCGAGGAGCGCAATATGCTCGTGCTCATCGATGGCCTGCCCTTGCGGCCATTCGCTTGGGCGCATGAATCAATCAAAGGCGGTGACGGCAAGAGCCTGGCCATCGCACTGGCCTCCATCGTCGCCAAGGTCGAACGCGACCGCATGTTAGTCGAATTGGATAAACGCTATCCGGAATACGGGTTCGCCCGTCATAAGGGCTATGGCACGCCAGATCACATCGAAGCGCTACGACGACTGGGCCCCTGCCCTGAGCACCGCGAACTCTTCGTGCGCGGTATCCTCGCCGGCGACGACCCGCCCCCCGAGTCCTTAGACAGTGAGTTTAGTTTTGAGTGAAGGCAGGGCTCGCCTGTATCGGATAGGGAATGGCTCTGCCTCGGGTAGGGTTGGCACTGCGTGCCAACCTAGCCTGCCTTTTTAACTCGATGCTGCTAGGTCAGCACGCAGTGCTGACCCTACCTCGCGAAGATACAGGCGCGGCGAAGCCACGCCCCTACCTTTTTTGGTATTTACCTTTGCACAGGCCGTAGGCCGATTTGCACTTTTGCACCTTTGCACCTTTTCCACCTGCCCCCTCGCGGCCTACGGCCGCGCTCACTTCTTCGGGGGGGCGGGTGGGCGGAGTTCGTCGGCGGACCACGATGCATGCGTGCCGAATTGATCGCGGAGAGTTTTCACAAACTTAGTGTCAATCGGCGTGGCGGTGTGCTCCCATTCGCGGCGGACATAGGTCACGACAGCGGCGAGGTCCTCATCGTTGAGCTGCGCCATCGGCGGCATGCTCAGGTCCCACGTCCGGCCGCTCACCTTCACCGGACCGCCGAGTCCGTTCATGACAATGAGCGCCACAATGTCGGGCTTACCGAGGACCCACTCACTATCAACGAGCGGCGGCGCTAAACCATCGAGGCCATAACCATGCGGCTGGTGGCACCCCGCGCACAGGCCGTTATAAATCGTCCGGCCACGCTCAAAGGAAGCGACTTGCGCTGGAGTTAAAGGCGCGACCACCGGAGGCTTCGGCGCACCGGCTTTGCCGACCCACATCACCCGTTCATTCAAGCCCTTGAGAGCGGCCGCACCCTCTTTGTCGGTGAGGGAAGTCGTGAGCTTCGCCATCGCCGCCGGCGCAGCCGGCAACCAGAGTAACTTAGCGACCTTACTGGCGGCGGTTCCTTTGGTCGGCTTAGCTTTCGAATCGCGACCCCCGCGATCAAGGCCACGGACCACCGCCAAGCGCATGGCCGGATTGTCCACCGCGGCAGCGAGGTTCAACATGTCCTCTAACGGGCCAGCCTTACCGGACTGCGATACCAGCGTGGCGAGGGCTTCGACGATGTAGCTGGCCCCAGCGACATTCACCTTCGTCGCCTGGGCGGCAACGAGCTTGGCAATGATAGTCTCCTTACCGCGCATGCCGGTGAGGGCGCCTTCGCGGACCAAGGTATTTTGGCCATGAGCCACGAGTAACTTAGCCAAAGCCACATCCGCTTCGGGCGAAGTAACGGCACCCAGACGAATGGCGAGGTGCGCCTGCACGATGACTTCCTGCTCGCCCGTCAGGGCAATCAGGTCTGGTAAAAGATCCGGCGTCGCAAGCCGCACCCCCGCGGCGCGGACCTGGGAATCGGCATCCTTGATCGCCGTGCGCAAGCTGTCGGCGTCGAGCGCGTTCAAGCCCTCCAGCGTCCAGAGCGCGTGGAGCCGAGCCAAAGCCTGCGCGGGACCAGGTGTCTTCAGCACTTGGCGTAAGGCCGGGACGGCGGTGGCATCGCCCGACTCGACCAGCAGGCGTTGAGCGGTATCGCGGACCCAGCCCGAAGAATGACGGAGTAGCTCTACGCGCGCAGCCGTGCCCGCGGGCACTTTCACTGCTGCGACCTGGGTGGCCTTCTCTGGGACAATGCGCCAGATCCGGCCGTGGTTTACAGGCTGCTCGAGTTTCCGGTCCTTGATGTTCGCGATGAGGTAGTGCGTCAGGAAGCCTTGGTGCTGGATGATCCCGCGATACATATCGACGATATAGATCGCCCCATCGGGCCCGTTGACGACCTGCACGGGGCGGAAGCGTTCATCGGTCGAAGCCAGAAATTCCTGACCGGGTACGGCCGCCTCCCCCGTCACGACGCCGTCCTTCTCCGTGAGCACGATACGCTTCACGACATTGGCAGCGGGCTCAGGAATGAAGGCATTGCCGCGGAAAGCCGGGCCAAAGAGATCGCCCCGATAAACGACTGCGCCACACGTCGCGGTGGCCTTCGCCAGCGTGCCGTCGGGTCGCAAGGTGCTCGCGTCGTAACCCCGGTTCACGCCAGGAGTCGGATGGATTGGGAAGACCGCCTGATCGGCAACGACGCGGCTATTGATGCTCGTCACATTGCGCAGGAGTGGGTTGCGTGCAAACGCGCCAGCTGGGAGGAGATCCGTGCGGAGGAGGTCGGAATTATAGTTGTAATACAGGCGACCCACATCGTCCTGACAAAGGCCATACTGCCCGCGGCCCAAGCCAGCCCCGCGCTGCCAAGTGCCGGCGTTGAGGCGGAAGCTCGTGCCGTAGCCCGCGCTCCAAATACGATTGTCCATCGCCCAGGTCGGCGTGTTGGCCATGTGCTCCGGCTGACCGCCGCGGGTGCCGTAGTCGGTCGCGACGACCGTCCGCACATCGGCGACGCCCGTGCCCTTGGTGTCCTTATAGAAAAATAAGTTAGGGGATTCACCAATGAGAGCGCCCCCGTTCACCGCGAGGACGGAACGAGGCATGACGAGCCCGTCAACGAAAGCCGTGGCCTTATCCATGCGACCCGTGCCCTTCGTGTCTTCCAACAGCGACACGCGCCCTGAGGGGTCTTTCTCGCCGGCGCCGTTCACATCGTTCATGTAGCCACGCATCTCGACGACGAACATCCGGCCCTGATCGTCGAAGCTAATGGCGATAGGCGATTGAATCATCGGCTCACACGCGACGAGCTCGATGCGGAAACCCTTTTCGATTTTGAAAGTCTTCAAGGCCTCTTCGGGCGTGAGCACGGGGGCGGGGGGGAGCTTGAATCTTAACGTGACCTCCTCCGGCCCAGCGTTGCCCTTGTTGAGGCCGAACGCGGCTGGGGCGGCCAACAAGCAAACGGCTGTAAAGTAAAGGGAAAGGGGGGCCTTCATAGGGGTACGGGGTCTACTAGAACCTGTCCCCGACCGAGGGCAAATGTTCCCGTCACTTACTTATCCTGCTGCTTCTTATTGCCGGTTTTCTTGACCAAAACCACGGGGACGTCGTTGGCCAGGGCGGGGCCCGGGGTGCTCCGGCCGCGGTCCACCATCGCCTGCAAAGCGGCCTTCATGGCCACAACCCGCTCGGGGTGCTGGGCCGCGAGGTTCGTCTTCTCTCCTAGGTCGGTCGCTAGGTCGTAGAGTTGGAATTCCGGCAGGCCCTTCTCTTCCTTAGACCCGGGCTTAGGGACGCTCCACCCGCCAGAGCCCGCGCAGAGCGCCAACTTCCACTGCCCATCGCGGATCGCAAAACTGCCGTTGATGGATTGGCTCACGATGGACTGACGGAGGGGGCCCTCGCGGCCGAGTAGCGCTGGCAGAAAAGATACACTGTCTTCACCGGCACCCGCCGGCACGGGCACGCCGAGTGCCTCGGCGAAGGTAGCCAAGAAATCAATCTGTCCGATGAGTTGCGGGTTCACGGTCCCTGGCTTCACTTTGGCGGGCCAACGGACGATGAAGGGGACGCGGTGGCCGCCCTCAAAGATGTCGGCTTTATGGCCGCGGTAGAGATAGCTGGGCTCATGGCCCTTCGCTTGGAGCTCATCGATCTTGGCCGCGGGGGAGCAACCGTTATCTGCCGTGAAGACGATCAGCGTGTTCTCGCGTAAACCCAGTTGCTCGAGCTTAGCCATGAGCCGACCGACGTCTGCGTCGACCTGCCGCACGAAGTCAGCGTACGGGTTGAGGCCGCTGGAACCCTTGAATTCATTGGTCGGAACGATGGGCGTGTGCGGGGCGGCCAGCGGCAGGTAGATGAAGAAGGGCTTCTGCGGGTCGGCCTGCTTCTGGGCCGTGACGTAAGCCATGGCTTGATCGATCAAGCCCGGCTGCACGTCGATGGCTTCGAACTTCGGGCCGGCTGGACCCGAGCGAAGCCAAGTCTTGGTGGCAGACGGAATCTCCGTCGTGCGCCGATCCTTGATCCAGACAAACGGCGGCATGTCGAGCGAAGCGCTGATGCCATAGAATTGGTCGAAGCCGTGGTCGAGTGGGCCATCCTTGATGTCGGCGGCGTAATTAACTTCCTGGCCAACCTTGGCGCCGGGGCCATCAAAGACTCCTTTATCGTCGGCGACCCCACCGGCCTTGAGTGCGAAGGACATCCCCAAGTGCCACTTGCCGAAGCAAGCCGTGCCGTAGCCTTGCTGCTTAAGGAACCCTGCGACGGTCAGGCGATCTTTCGCAATCAGCGGAGGAGAATAGCCGCCCAGCACGCCACTCTGCAGGCGGGTGCGCCAGTGGTACCGTCCGGTCAGTAAGCTATAGCGGGAAGGCGTGCAGACCCCCGACGTCGTATGCCCATCGGTAAAGCGCATGCCCTCAGCGGCTAAGCGGTCGAGATGGGGGGTCGGGATTTTACCCTTCGGGTTATAGGCCGAGACATCGCCGAGCCCTTGGTCATCGGCTAAAATAACGATGATATTAGGGCGCTCTGCGGCCGTGAGGGCCAAAGTTGCGAACAGGGCAAGCAGCGTGGGGAAGTGCATGGGCCGAAGTAAAACGACGCGATGGAAAGATGCAAGGCGCAGCCTGTATCGAGGTAGGCGGCAAAGCCGCCACACAACCCAATAAAGGAAATAGCGGTTGGCGGTTGGCGGACAGGGAATGGCTGTGTCTCGGGTAGGGTTGGCACTGCGTGCCCTTTTCCTCCGGTTCCCGGTCCCCCTTTACCTCTGTCCCCTTCACCTCCGTCCTCTGTACTCCGTACTCTGTACTCCGCACTCTGTAATCCCTACTCTTCCTATTGCCTCCCCTCTCCCGCCCGACTACTCCTCCCCTTCTCCTCTCGCCCGTCGCCATGTCCCCCCCAGAGCTTAAGAAAGTCCTATCCTCCGGCCTCCTGTCTTTCCCGATCACCGACTTCGCGGCGAACGGCGACTTTGACCCCGCTGGCTATGCCAAGCGCCTGCAATGGCTCGCGCCTTACGGGGCCACGGCTCTCTTCGCGGCCGGTGGCACGGGCGAGTTCTTCTCCCTCGAGCCCAAGGAATACTCGGCGATTATCAAAACCGCCGTCGATACGTGTGATGGGCTGGTGCCGATCTTAGCTGGCGCCGGTGGCCCGACCCGCGTGGCCATCCAGTATGCCCAAGAGGCCGAGCGCCTCGGTGCGAAGGGCATCCTCCTCCTCCCCCACTACCTCACCGAGACCAATCAGGACGGGGTCGCCGCGCACGTCGACCTGGTCTGCAAATCGGTCAAAATCGGGGTCGTGGTCTACAACCGTAACGTCTGCCGTCTGCAGCCCCACCACCTCGAGAAGCTCGCCGCGAACAACCCGAACCTCATTGGCTACAAAGACGGCTTCGGTGACATCGAGCTCATGGTTTCAATCCGCCGCCGAATGGGCGACCGCTTCAGCTACCTCGGTGGCCTGCCGACCGCGGAGGTCTACGCCGCCGCCTACAAGGCCATGGGCGTCCCCGTCTACTCTTCCGCGGTCTTTAACTTCATTCCGCAAGCGGCGATGGACTTCTACCACGCGATCGCGGCGGATGACGTCGCCACGCAGAACCGCCTGCTCGATACCTTCTTCCTGCCCTACTTGGAGATCCGTAATAAGAACGCCGGTTATGCGGTGAGCATCATCAAGGCTGGGGCGACCATTGTCGGCCATAGTGCCGGCCCCGTCCGTGCGCCCTTGACTGACCTCAAGCCGGCCGAAGTCGAACAACTCGCCGCCCTCATCGCCCAAGCCGGCGTGCGGTAAACCGTTATGGCTGAGTTTGTCGAAGGCCCGTCGCTCCACCTGGGCACCGCCGTTGCCAAGGTAAAGCGGCGCATCCTGCCGGTGTTCATCCTGATGTTCATCGTGAACTATCTGGACCGGGTGAATATCGGCTTCATCCGGCAGCACCTCAGCTCCGACCTCGGCCTCGATAGCGCCGCCTACGGACTAGGTGCGGGCCTATTCTTCATCGGCTACGCCCTCTTCGAGGTGCCGTCGAACATGCTGCTGGAGAAACTCGGGGCACGCCTGTGGCTAACCCGGATTACCATCACCTGGGGGGTCGTGGCGTCGCTCATGGCCTTCGCGCGAAATGAGAATGAATTCTATTTCCTCCGCTTCGCACTAGGCGCCGCCGAAGCCGGCTTCTTCCCGGGAGTTATCTACTACTTCACCCGCTGGTTGCCCGCCGCGGAGCGCGGTAAAGCCATTGCCCTTTTCCTCAGCGGCTCCGCCATCGCCTCCATCCTTTCCGGCCCGTTATCCGGTGCCCTCATGCAGACGTCGGTCCTCGGCCTCAAGGGCTGGCAGAGCATGTTGTTCATCGAAGGACTCTTCTCGGTTGTCATCGGTGTGGGCGCCTGGTTCTGGCTCGACTCCCTGCCGCGCGATGCCCGCTGGCTTTCCGCCGAAGAAAAGCAGGCGTTAGAAGAGACCATCGACGCCGAACAACGTGAGCGCGAAGCCAACCAGACCGCACGGCCCGGCATCTTCCGCCTACTCCGCGACCCGCAGATTATCCTCTTCTGCGTCATCTACTTCGCGATCCAACTCACCATCTACGCGGCGACCTTCTGGCTCCCCAGCATCATCCGCAAGATGGGCGACCTCTCCGACCTCGAGGTCGGTTTCCTGAACTCCATTCCGTGGACGATCTCGATTCTCGGCATGTATCTGGCGGCCGCTGGCGCGGCGCGCTGGAAGTGGCCGCAACTCTGGGTGGCGGGCGCGCTCGTGGTCGCGGCCACGGGGATGTTCCTGTCGACCACGGGCGGCCCGGTCTTCGCCTTTATCGCCATCTGCTTCGCAGCGCTCGGGTTCAAGTCGGCCTCATCCCTCTTCTGGCCCATCGCACAAGGCTACCTCGACGTCCGCATTGCGGCGGCGGTCATCGCCCTCATTAACTCCTTGGGCAACCTCGGTGGGTTCGTGGCCCCGACGGTCTTCGGTAAACTCGAGAAGGCTACGGGCTCCGTCCAATATGGCCTCTACGGCCTCGCCGTCGCCTCCGTGCTCGCCGCGGGCCTCGTCTTCCTCGTCCGTACTAAGCCTAGGGCTTAACCCCGCACTTTCACGATGTCCTCTCCGCTGATCCAATCTGTCCGTGTCGTGCCGGTCGCCGGCCACGATAGCATGCTGCTCAACCTCAGCGGCGCCCACGGACCTTTCTTTACCCGTAATATCATCCTCATCACCGATAACGCCGGCCACACCGGCCTCGGCGAAGTTCCCGGTGGTGAGAAGATCCGTCAGACGGTCGAGGATGCGACGGCCCTACTGCTCGGACAACCCATCGCCGACTATGCGTCGTTGTTAGCCAAGGTCAGCGCCGCTTTCTCCGATCGCGACGCCGGTGGCCGCGGGCTCCAGACCTTCGACCTGCGCGTGACCATTCACGCCGTGACGGCGATTGAGTCCGCCCTGCTCGACCTGCTCGGCCAGTTCCAACAAAAGCCCGTGGCCGCGTTATTGGGTAAGGGTCAACAGCGCTCTGAGGTCGAGATGCTCGGCTACCTCTTCTTCATCGGTGACCGCCGTAAGACCACCCTTGGCTATCGCGATGAAGCCGCGTCCCCGCACGCTTGGCACCGATTGCGCAATGAAGAGGCGCTGACGCCCGAAAGCATCGTCCGGCAGGCCGAGGCCGCGCAGGAACGCTTCGGCTTCCAAGACTTTAAACTCAAGGGCGGCGTCCTCAGCGCTGCCCGCGAGGTCGAAGCCGTCCGTGCCTTGGCTGCCCGCTTCCCGCAGGCCCGCATTACCCTCGACCCGAACGGCGCGTGGCTCCTCAAGGAAGCCGTCGAGGTCTGCCAGAACCTGAAGGGCGTCCTCGCTTACGCCGAAGACCCTTGCGGCGCGGAAGGCGGTTTCTCGGGACGTGAGATCATGGCTGAATTCAAGAAGGCCACTGGCCTGCGCACCGCGACCAACATGGTCGCCACCGATTGGCGCCAGCTCGAGCACGCGCTGAAACT
>Ga0208960_1000234_pt1 | contig 31721 bp, 27 predicted proteins | sample GreLakmeON33MSRF_FD_187703 | JGI IMG/M metagenome (GOLD analysis project Ga0208960, IMG submission 187703) | Freshwater lentic microbial communities from great Laurentian Lakes, MI, USA - Great Lakes metaG ON33MSRF (SPAdes) | ecosystem: Environmental > Aquatic > Freshwater > Lake | place: Great... | reverse complement strand
GAGATGCAACGCAGCCTGAAGGATCCGGCGCGCCAAGGGTTAACGGAAGCCCAGCGGTTAGCCCTCGGCTGGACCGATGGCTTACGCCTCTTGCAACGTCTCTCTGCAAATGCCCGCTACTTCTCCGACAGTTCCACTAAGGTCCCCCTCGATGTAGCCGACGGTAATGCCGCCGCCGGCATGTGCGTGGATTACTACGGGGCCGCCTTCGCCCACCAAGTTAACCGACCGGGCACGACTCGCTTGATCTGGACGGCTCCGGCCGCGGGCACCACGGTCAGTGGCGACCCGATTGCGGTCCTCCGTGGGGCCCCCGAGCCTGAGCTCGCTCAAGCCTTTGTGAAATTTGTGCTGAGCCCGGAAGGGCAAGCGCTCTGGAGCTCTCCAGTCGGCGCCCCGTATGGTCCCCGCGAACGGGAACTCTTTCGGCCACCGGTCCGTCAGGATGCCTACGAGTCGCTGCCCGCTGAGCGGGCCGCCCTCTCGCCCTACCGCACCGGCGATCACCTCCAGTATCGCCCCGAGCTTACTTCGGCCGCCTTCGGGACCATCCGTCGGGCGGTTCGGGTGATGTGCATCGATACGCACGAAGAACTCAAAGAAGCCTGGACGGAAATCGTGCGCGCCGGCCTGCCCGCGGAAGCGCTAGCAACGATGGCTGACGTCAGCGCTTTTCCTTACCGTGAAGGCGGCAAGGGGGACCTGGGCTTAGACAGCACCGACCCACTCGTCTCCGCCCGACGCATGTCCGAACTCGCGGAAATCTTCCGCCAAAATTATCGCCGGGCTGCCGAGCAGGCACGACAGCACCCGACCGCCCGCTAACATGCACCGCCGCACCGCTTGGATTCTTTGCGCGACCATTGGCTTACTATTGGCCGTGGGCTTTATCTACCCGGCCGCCAGCGTACTCAAGGAGGCTTTCGTGGACCCGTACGATGGCACCTTCACTTTCGGCTTTCTCTTCGCCGTCCTCCGCGACCCACTTTATCGGGAAGGCCTGACGAATGCGTTGCTGCTTGGGGTGGCCAGTACGTTCGTAGCGGTCCTGCTGGCGCTGCCGCTGGCCCTCCTCAACCACCGCTTCACCTTCCCTGGGCGCGGCTTCCTTTCACTGGCCTTGCTCATCCCGATGATTCTGCCGCCGTTCGTCGGGGCAGTCGGTATCAAATGCATCCTCGGCACGGAGGGCTCACTCAATGCGCTCCTGATGTCGCTAGGTTGCATGGACCCCTTACACCCGTACGACTGGATGGCGGAGCATCGCCTACTGGGCATCGTCGTGATGAATGCGCTGCACCTTTACCCCATTCTCTACCTCAACGTTGCCGCGGCCCTCGCACAAGTGAACCCAGCGCTGGAACAAGCGGCCGCCAATCTTGGCTGCCCGCCGGGGCGAAGGTTCTTCCGCGTGACACTACCCTTAATCATGCCGGGCTTATTCGCTGGTGGAGCGCTCGTTTTCATCTGGGCATTCACCGAACTTGGCGTCCCCTTAGTCTTCGACTTCCCGCGGGTCGCTCCCGTGCAGATTTTGGATGGAATAAAAAACCTGGACCGCAACCCCTTGCCCTATGCGCTCACGACCATCGTGCTACTCGTCGCGGGCGGCGTCTTTCTCGCCTCCAAACTCGCCTTTGGTCTAAGCCAGAGTGGCGCAGCGCCACGTCCCAGCCAACGCGCCGAGCCGCAAACCCTCCAAGGCTGGTCGGGCTGGGCCTGCTCAGCCTTCTTTGCGGGCGTGGCGGCAGTTGCCTGCCTCCCGCACTTGGGTGTCTTGCTTATGTCTGTTTCTGGCTACTGGCATCAATCCATCCTACCAGTCGAATTCACGGCAGCCCATTGGCAAGAAGCCTTAGGCAGTGCCTTGGTCGTGCCCTCCATTCAAAACAGTTTGGCTTACGCAGGCTTGGCGACGTGTCTGGCCTTAGTGATCGGTACCGCCGCTGCTTGGGTCATTACCCGCTCGGATCTCCGGATCAGGCACCTCCTCGATACCTTGACGATGCTGCCGCTCGCAGTGCCCGGTTTAGTGTTAGCCCTAGGCTACCTCTCCCTGTCCCAAGAAGGTAAGCCCTTTGCGATCCTCGTCGGCGCGGGCGGGAGTCCCTTCCTGCTCCTCAGCGTAGCCTATGCAATCCGCCGACTGCCTTACGTCACTCGAGCTGCCTGTGCTGGCCTGCAACAATGTGACCCCGCACTGGAAATGGCGGCGCGTTCGATGGGGGCATCGCTTTGGTCGACGTGGCGGCGCATCACCCTACCCCTCCTCGCAGCCCATCTGGCCGCGGGCGCGGTCCTGGCGTTTGCCTTCTCGATGCTCGAAGTGAGCGATAGCTTGATCCTCGCCCAACGGGCAGAACACTACCCAATCACGAAGGCGACCTTTGCGCTGATGTCCGCCCTCGGCGACGGCCCGCAATTGGCCGCGGCACTGGGCGTCTGGTCCATGGCCTTCCTGTCCGCGTCGCTCATCGGGGCCGCCCTCCTGAACGGACGACGTTCCGGACTCGGCGGCAACTAAGACCAACGCGACCGAACTTTAAGCCTTAGGGGCGGACTGGCGGCGGCGGCGGACGGCGACAAACGCCAAGGCCAAGCAGCCCAGGCCCAAGCCATAAGTGGAAGGCTCAGGAATCGCCGACGCATAGGCCAAGGTAATGGCCGCACCGTCATAGGCTAGCGACCAGTTCGCGAGTTCGGATTGCGTACCATCAGTGAAGCGGAACTGCGTGAGGTCGTAGGCGAAGAGATCCGTGATATTATTCGTCGCGCCAGGCATCGTGATAGACGCCACGTTCGCCAAGGTGAACGTGCGGGCCTGGCCATTGGCAAAGGCCGTGGAATTGCCAAACACGGCGTCGCCCGCGTTGGCAAAGGAAACGACGCGGATAGTTGCCTTATTCGCGGCCGAGAGGTTGCTAAGGTCGAGACCCAAGCCGAAAGCGAAAGTATCGTAACCAATGCCAGCGAGGCCGGCCGCATCATTAACCTTCCACTCGAGGACGGAGCCGGAATTCAACGTCGTGAGTCCATTGGTCGTCAGGGTAGCAGCGTTCAACAGACCAGGAGTCGTGGCGGCAGCGAGTACGCCAGTCGAATTCACGGTGACCGCGCCCGTGGCACCATTACCAGCCAAACGGCCGCCGGCATTCACGATGAGGTCGTTGGTGATGGTCGTTGCGACGAAGAGCTGGCCCGTGCCGCCGATGACAACGCCACCGGTACCCAAAGCGGAACTACTGGTCGTGTTGGCGGCAGCGACTACCTTAAGCACGCCGCCGTTGACGGTCACGCCACCGTTAAAGGCGCCAAAGCCCGAAAGCGTCTGCGTATTCGAGCCGGTCTTCACAAGGGAAAGGCCGCCGACACCGTCGGAGAGGTAACCCGAGAAGCCGGTGCCAGGAGAAGTATCCCCGCCTAAGGTGAGCACCGAAGCGGTCGCAGCGTTATTGGTGATCGTCAGGTATTTCGAAACGTCGACCAGGGCACCGTCGGCCAGATAGGCGACCTGTTGGCTATAACCATTCAGGTCAATCACCGGGAGCCTCACACCCGTCTTGGTGCCGACGATGATACCCGTGGCCGTCGGCAAGGCGTTGTTGATGCCGAGCACGAGGCTAGCCGCCGCCGGGGTGCTCGCGTTGATGGTCGTGTTGCCGGTGTAGGTGCTCACGCCCGTGAGGGTTAGCGAGCCCGCACCGCCGCCCGTCGAAGAGTTATTGGAAATATCTACATCCGAGTTGCCGCTAATCTTATTAACCGACAAAGCACCGCCAGTCGTGCCACCGATGGTAGTCGCAAACGATGTCGACGGCGCGTAGGTAGTTCCCGTCCAAGCGCCCTTGGTGAAAGCGGCACCCGTGTTATTAAGAATAATTTCCGAGGTAATCGTACCGCCTAGGTCGCCTGACGAGTTGGAAAAGAGTGTGCCCGAGCTGACCACCTTGATCGCACCTGGACCGGAAACCGTGCTACTACCGTTGACGTCGAAACGGATGGGGCCGCTGAGGACTAGGTTACCCGTTAACGTCGAGTTCGCGAAGACCTTGACGATGCCCGAAGCTTGTCCGAGGACGAGGTCGCCCGCGGCAACGTTGAAACCGGCCCCGGCGGAAGAAGAGATCGTGCCACCGAGGGTCAAAGTGCCCGTGCCCAGTTTAGTCAGAACTCCCGCGAGAGCAGCGGCACCAGAAATCGTGCGGTCGGCGGCAGCATCAATCGAACCACCTGCGGCTGCCACGCTCAGGGCGTTAGCGACGGTATAAGTCCCAGCTGCGAGCTGCAGGGTGCCGCCGGCGAGGGCGATCGTGCCCGTGCCGAGTCGGCTGGCGCCATCGACCACGATTGTTCCGCCGCTGATGGTGGTACCGCCGGAATAATCATTATCGGAGGTCAGCTGCAGGATGCCCGCACCGGCCTTCGTCAACGCCGTCGCCCCAGTAATTTTGTCGGTAGCAGTGGCACCGCTGAACACGTAGGTCCCCGAGGCGTTATCCACGTTTACCGAAATCGGCGCCAAAGCACCCGAAAGGGTGATGGTGCCACCCGCCCCATTGAAAGTGACGCCATCTCCCGCGGCGTAAGCCGTCGGTGTCAGGTTGTTGGCCCAGTTAGCGGTGGCCGCATCCCAGACCCCACTGCCGGCCAAATTCCAGACTAAGTTGCGGATGACCGGGGCACTGAGAGAGAAGTTGTCCACCCCAGCAAGGGCGTCCGAACTCGCCTCATCCGTCTCTTTCCAAGCAAGATACAAGAACTGACCGGCACCCCAACCCAAGCCCGTCAGGTTACCAGCCTTCGTGCCGATTGTAAACATGGGGCTTCCAGTGGCGGACTGTGTGCCTGGAGCGCCCGTACCCGTCGAGGGAGTACTAAAACCCAGCGTCGTGGCGGTCATCGTCGCACCGAAAGTGCCCGCGGCGCCCGAAGCCGTCGAAGTGCTGACATCAGTAGAACTTACTAAGTAAGAAAGTGGGTACTGATTGACCGTGGTCGCTGGGTTCCGGTTCATGACCGCATCGTAAGAGAGACTCAGCGTGTTAATCGTAGAAGCGGAAGTGTTCTTCAGTACCAAACCGAAAAATCCTTGGGCCGTGCCAGACCCCTCGGAGCCGAGCGCACGAGCACCGGTGGAGCTGTCATACAGCTGCCGGAAGCCGCCCGAACTACTGGAACCAGGATCCGCACCATACCACTTCTTATTGTTATCGGCAGTGAGCCAAGTAAATCCGTAAATAAACCAGCCTTGCACCCCCGCGGAGCCAGTAACGAGCGTGGACACCTCCGTCATGGTAGAACTGACCACAGGCTGCGTCAGCGTTCCCGCCGCTGTCGAGAGGATGGTCGTCCCCGTCATCGTCTGGAAGTCCTGCGTGTAGGCGGTCGTCCCGTCGAAAGAGATCACGGCAGCGGGAGCGAGCGAACCCATCGCCAGCAACGCGGTGAAAGCAATCAGCGGACGGGATGGAGGGGAGGATAGGTTTTTCATATGTACTAATATTATGGTGACAAAGTGAAGTGGCGGTGACCGGGCACGAGCGGGAAAGCTTCCGCGTGGGTTACATGTTCTGGGCGGATAAGTGACGGGCAGATGCCGCGACCGACGCGTGTCGAAAAGACGGCAGTGACCAATAGTCGTGACATTCCTGACACCTGCTCTTCACATTTTTGCCATGGGCTAAAGCCTTCACTCGAGAATGATGGTTACACCCTGCATCCATGAAACGCTTCCTCTCCCTCACCTTCTTTCTGTGTACGTCGCTGGTCTGGGCGGCGGAGACGACCACGCCGTCCGCGCAACGCTTCAGCGTCATGGCCTTCAACGTAGAGAACCTCTTCGACCTCGATGAAGTATCGCTCTATGATGACTTCGTGGTGACAGGCTCCAGCCCCGAGCGCTGGACGCCCGAGAAGCTGGCCAGCAAACTCAGCCGGATTGCCGCGGTGCTCAAGGCCAGTCACGACGGTCGCGGGCCCGACGTCCTCATCCTGGGCGAACTCGAAGCGGACCACACGCCGACTTCAACGATCACGCCCGAGGCCTTCGTCGCGGCTCACCGCGGACAAAACTATCGGGCCCTCCTGAAAGGAGAGCTGCCCGCCGAATTAACCGGCGCTCCCGTTGAAGCCTGGCTACTCAAGGCCTTGGAAGATGAGGGCCTAAGCGGCTATAAGGTCGTGCTCGGCGATATCTTGGATATCAAACAGGAAGCCATTCATTGCGCGATCCTCACGCGCCTTCCCATCAAAGCGGTTCGCCAACACCGTGTGCAGGCGGCGCGCACTATCGTGGAGGCAGAAATTGACGTGGGCGGTGAATCCGTGTTCGTCTTCGCCAACCACTGGAAGAGCGGTGCAGGTAGCCCAGCCACCGAAAGCACCCGTATCCAAAACGCCGGCGTAGCCCGCGCCCGGCTTGACGAAATCCTTAAGGCCAACGCGCGCGCGAATATCGTCTTCGGCGGGGACCTGAATTCGCACTACAATCAAAAGCAGCGCTACCCCGCCATGGCCAAAACTGGCATCCAGGACGTTCTACGCTCCCAGGGCGATCCCGCCAAACTGGCGAACGGTAGCGCCGACCTTTACAACCTCTGGTATGACGTCGAACCGATGGCCCGGAAGTCCGATGAGTACCACGGCGAATGGGGGACGCTGATGCACCTCATCATCTCGCAGGGACTCGCCGATGGCCAAGGCCTGGACTACGTTCCCGGCAGCTTCGGGGCGGTGATTCTTCCTGGACTGAATGCCCATCCTTACCCAGCCACTCCTTGGCGCTGGACTAACTACGCCGCGGGCGCCGGCATCAGCGACCACTTCCCGCTTAAGGCCGAATTTACGGTTCACGCTAAACCAGCCGCCGCCCCACTGACCCGCCCTGAACTCTCGCCCAGCGAGGGCCTCCCGGCCTATCCCACTGAGTTGGACGTCTCTAAATTCGGGAATGCCAAGACGATTCCCGCCTTGAGCCCGGACGAGATCGCCCAGCAAGTCGGAAAAGTCTTCGTTCTCGAAGGCGTCTATAACGGCGGGACTAAGCCGACGCTCATGATTGGCGATAAACGCTACGCCCTTTATGTCCCCAATCAGGCCCTCCTGAAATCCGTCAAGGCTACGGAGAAAGGCCAAGCCGTGCGCTGGCTCGGTCAGCTTAACTTCTACAAAGGCCAACTGGAGTTCATGATCAGTAGCCCCGACTGGCTGAAGGCACGCTGAGCCTAGGCCAAAAAAAGCCCGCTCGAGGAGCGGGCTTTTGGAAGGAGAAGAACCGAAGGCTTACTTCGTTTCCTTCTTATCCTTGCGCGGCTTGCGCGGCTTCTGGTCGCGGTCGAAGCGTTCTGGTGCTTCTTCGGCTTCTTCGGCGACAGGCTCGATCGGATTCTCCGAGACCACTTCGAACTCCTGCTCAATCGAGACGGAGGCGTGGAGACGGATAGTCGCGAGATGCTTGCCGAGAACCTTGACGGGACCCTGGCCGAGGTGGATGCGCTTGCGCTCCAGCTCAATGCCGTGTTCGGCGAGCTTGGCGGAGATTTCAGCGGTGCTGATGGCGCCGAACATCTTGCCACCTTCACCGGTCTTGACGGCAAAGACGAGTTTGAGGGCGGCCAGCTTGGCAGAGGTCGCGGTAGCGGACTCGAGGTCCTTGGACTCGCGGGCTTCGCGGGCCTTCTTCAAGGACTCGATGTACTTGGTGTTGGCGCGGTTGACGGGGAGCGCGATGCCCTGCAGGAGCAGGTAATTGCGCGCATAGCCCGCGCGGACGCGGACCTGCTCGCCTTCGGCGCCGAGGCCGTCGACGGGCTTAATGAGTAAAACTTCGGTGAATGCCATGTTGGTGTCTTGCTTGGGTTAAAGTGAAAGTGGAATTTAGAAGGGGACGTCGTCTCCGCCGTTGTCGCCAGAAGGAGCGGGGGTGTCGCCACCGCGGGAACGAGGAGCCGAACCGCCCTCTTCGCCGCCTTGGGCCTTGCCGCCAATAAAGGTGAAGTTCTCAAGGACAACGCCGAGGCGCGAACGCTTCTCGCCGGTCTTTTTGTCATCCCACTGGTCGAGCTTGAGGCGACCTTCGACGAGGATACCCGAACCCTTACCGCAATACTTGGCGATGATTTCGGCCTGCTTGCCGTAACTCTCAATGTCGACGTAGGTCACTTCCTCGCGCTTTTCGCCTTCCTTGGTGGTGTAGGCGCGATTGACCGCGAGGGAGAACTTGGTGAGGGGCTGGCCCGAGGGCAACGCACGCGCTTCTGGATCGCGGGTCATATTGCCGGCGAGGATTACGCGATTGAAGGACGAGGCCATGGTCGTGAGGAGACGGGACGGGGCTTAGGCGCGGACCGACTGCACGAGGATACGATCCACGGTGCGGTCGAGGCGAAGCTTGTCGGCGAAGGCGGTCGGTGCGGTGACCGGACCTTCGAAGTGGAACTGGATGTAGAGGCCCGAGAGGAACTTGCGGTCAACGGCGCGGCTGAACTCGCGCTGTCCGAGGTTTTCGACCTCGGTGACCTTACAGTCGACGGACTTAAGGATTTCCTTCAGGCGTTCGATAGCGGCCTCGGGAGCCTCGGCGGAACCGCGGAGGTCGAGGATTAGGCTAACGCGGTAGGCGCGGCGAATCGTGGCGGTGGTCATGGTAATGGTGATTTTCTATTGGTGAAGTTTTGGGCGGCCGGGAGGCCGCGGGAAAGGAGGGTTTCGAGTCCTAAGAGGAAGTCAGGGGTAGCTTGGTGGAGGCGCTGCAGGTCTTCGGCGGGGAATTTACCGAGCACATGGTCGGCGAGGTCTTGGGCGGGGTGCCGCTTGGGACCGATACCGAGACGGGCTCGGAGGAACGCTTCGCCAAAATGCTGGATACAACTGGCGATGCCGTTGTGACCAGCCGCGGAACCACCTTGGGAAAGTCGCATCTGGCCAGGCTCGAAAGCGATGTCGTCGTGTAAGACGACCATGTCGGCGGCGGTGAGGCGATGGAAGTGAAGGAAGGCGGCCAAGGGTTCGCCGCTCAAGTTCATGAACGACTGCGGCTTGATTAAGAAGACTTGCTGACCACCGAAGGTGGTCTTGGCCACGGCGGCCGGGAAACGGCTTTCGTGCTTCCACTCCGCGCCGGCCTTGGTGGCCAGCGCATCTAGGATGATCCAGCCCGCATTGTGGCGGGTGGCGACGTATTCCTTGCCGGGATTGCCGAGGGCGGCGATGACCGAGAATACCATCTGACTTCAAAGAACGGGTGCCGGGGACGCCCGGCGCGGAAATTACTTCTTGGCAGCCGGAGCGGCGGCCGGAGCAGCACCAGCGGCGGGAGCCGCGGCACCAGCGGCCGGAACAGCAGCACCTTCGACGCCAGCGATCGGAGCGGCGGCGGCTTCGGGAGCGGCTTCTTCGGCGGCCATTTCGGAACAGACCACAACGACACGGGCGGGGTCGCCGGGGAAAGTGATACCAGCCGGAGCCTTGAGGGCGCCGACGTGGATGGATTCATTGACCTTCAGTTCAGTCACGTCGACTTCGATGAACTCAGGGAGGTCCTTCGGTAAGCAACGGACATTGATGGTCTGAGAAACGATAGCGAGCGTGCCGCCATCGGTCTTCACGCCGTGCGCTTCGCCCACGGTGCGGACTGGAATCGCAACGCTCATCAGAGCATTCGGGTCGATCTGCTGGATGTCGATGTGCAGGAACTTCAGGGTGATGGGGTGACGCTGGAACTCCTTGATAATGGAGAGCATCTTCTTCCCTTCGAGGGTCAGCTCGATGAGGGCGGCAGCGTTGCCCTTGGCACGCATGAGGTCACGGAACTTCTCCTGCTCAACGGAAACACTGTGGTTGCCGGCAGGGCCATAGATGATGGCTGGGATGGAACCCGCGTTGCGCATGCGACGGGAGTGGCCACGGCCAAGGTTCTGACGATTGGAGACGGTGAGACTGAGCTGCTTCATGGTGTGTAAAGGTCTTTGGAGGCCTAGTAAGTCGCGGGCCCGCGTTGTGCGGCCGTGCCTTGCCTAGGGAAAGGAGGGTCGAACTTGAGAAGCCCAGCCACAGAAGCAAGCGGGAAATTAAAAGGGGGCTTTCCTTCCGGAAAACCCCCTGAAAAGCCTGAATTAAGCTTCCGGCTTAGTTGTAGGTGGCCAACCAGGCGGCGATATCAGCTACATCCTGGGCGGTCAGGCCAAGCTGATCAGACGACAGCATCAGGGAGCGGTTCAGCTTGGACTGTCCACCGATGCGGTTCTTGGGGACGAGTTGGGAGACGCCGCCCGCCGACTTGACGACGACTGGGTCGTTATTGGACTGGATCAGGCCGTCAATCTGGCCGCCAGCCTTGAGCTTCAGGGTCGAGCCTTCGTAACCGAGGGCGATGCTCGCGGAGGGCTCTACAATGGCGGTCACCACTGATTCGACGCCTTGGCGGGCGGCGAAACCACGGAGTTCTGGGCCATAATTAGCACCAATGGCGCCCACTTGGTGGCACATCGTGCAGCGCTGGACGAGTTCCCCACCCTTGATGGCGTCGCCCTTCTTAGAGAGAACGTCCTGAACCGTGAAAGTGGCCTTCGGGGCCTCGGGGACTGGGGCTGGGACGACCACGACCTTAGCTTCGTCGTAAACGCCCGCCTTCTTCAACTCGGAGCGAATATCAAAGGCCGACCAAGTACCCGTCATGCGCATCAAGGCCCAGGTGGCGGCTTCGCCCTTCACCGGCGAACCTTCGCCAGCGAGCTTGATCATGGCCAGTGCGGCCTCCTTGGACTCGACAAATGAGAGGGTCTCCGTCGCCAAGGTGCGCTGGGCGGCGGGAACCTTCTGGCCGCTAGCCTGCGCGACGAGCTCATCCATCATCTCGGGCGTGTGCAGGACCCAAGCGATGCGGGACACCTGCGGGGACCACGTTTCACCGTTCTTGACGTAAGCAGACTTCACAGCGGCCCAGACGGCGGATTCCTTACCGGCCGCACCGATGCCAAAGGCGGCGAGGGAATTCTTGTCGGTGACATCGAGTCGCTTAGCGAGCTCGACGAGGATCGGCACGGCCTTGTCGGCGGCGACGGCATGCAGTGAGGTCGCGACGTCGCGACGCACCGCGAGGTCGGCGTCCGTCGCTAGGGTTGCCGAGATGGCAAGCACGTCGTGGTTAGCACGGCGGAGGGACTGGAAGGCGAGGCGACGATTCGCTGGGTTCGCATCCTTCAGAAGTTCCTTCGTACGGGCCAAGCCTTCGTCACCAAGGTAAGGCAAGAGCCAGACGGCGCGGGCAGCGACGTAGGGATTGCTGTCCTTGGCGAGTTCGAGCACCGCGGGTAAAGCCTTAACGCCGAAGCCCTTCGCAGCGTTGAAGCCGAGGTGACGGACATTGACCGCTGGGCTGCGCAAAGCGTCGACCGCGCCAGCCGCACTGGAGAGGTCGAGCTTGGGGATGACCGACTTAAAGCCCTTCGGGGCGATGCGGTAGATTGCACCCGTGCAGGTGTCATCAAGCGTCTGGTGACCACCCACGCGCGTGTCGAACCAATCGGCCACGTAGACTGCCCCATCGGGACCAACGGCGACGTCCGACGGACGGAACCAGATATGTTCACCGCTCTTACCCGGGGTCTTGATGCGATGGAAGTCTGTGCCTTCGAATTCGCGCGTGGGATTCGAAGTGATAAAGTCCTTACGCGTGGCTTCGTTCAGGGCGAAGGCGCCCTTGTGCGGCTGCAGCTTGTAGCCGAAGATTGTGTTACGGGACGGCTCGCAATTCAGGAGCGTGCCATTGAACGCCGCGCCCAGCGCGCCGTTTTCGTAAATGGCCACCCCCGTCGGTGAGCCGGACCCGTAGACATCACCGACGTCCATGGTATCGGGGTCGTCTTGGCGCCAATGGGCGCGAGCGGTCGGCTGACCAGGGCGGCGAACCGAATTGTAGCCCGTGGCCTTGGGTGTGGTGTAACCGGCGGTGCCGTACTCGAGGATGTAAGACGTGCGGCAGCTGCTGGAGTCGTCATTGTCGCCCTGGAAGAGATCGCCAAAGGAAGATGGGAAGTGCTCGTAACTATTGCGGTAGCCGTTGCCGATGATTTCGACGCCCGAGGTGTCCGCGTTCATGCGAGCGGAGAAACCCGCGGACCAGACGAACCCGTCATCGCTCTTGGCCCCAGACGTGGCCTTGGGGTCGAAGGGCCAAGCACCGCCGCGCTGGTCGACGTAGCCAGAAGCAACGCGGTAGGTCTTGCCGGCCTTATCAGTGAACGAGCCACCGCAGTTACCAGCGTTGAGGTAGAGTTTACCATCGGGGCCGGCGACAATCGCGTGCAGCGAGTGGTCATGGTCCTGACCGCCGAAACCGCCGAGGAGCACTTCGCGCTTATCGACGGCGGGGTCGAATTTGCCGTCGCGGTTCACGTCGGTGAACTTGATGAGGTCGGGCGCATGCGAGACGATCACGACATTATCAAAGACCGCGATGCCGAGCGGAGAGGTCCAGCCCGCGTCTTGGATGAAGGTGTGGGCCGTGTCGGCCTTACCGGCGCCCTTGCTGTCGCTGAGCACCACGACGCGATCGCCTTCGGGGCGACGCTTGCCGCCCTTGTTGTAGACGCGGTAGTTGACGCCTTCGGTCACCCACACGCGGCCTTGGGCATCGATGTCCAAGTTCGTTGGGTTGGCCAGCATCGGCGAGCGCGCCCAGACCGTGACCTCCAAGCCCTCGGGGACTTGGAAGAGGTTGAGCGGAACGGAACCCCCTTCAGTGGGGACGTAGGGTTGGGGGGCGGCCGAAAGAGAAACGGCGGCCATCAGGAGGAAGGCAAGACGGGGCATCCCTCGATAACAAGCCCCCCATGGGAAAGTTCCAGCCTAACTTATCGACCAACCAAAAATCAGGCCCACCAGGCCCGGAGGGTCGCCAGATCGGCCCGCGAAGCCTCGATGGCGTAATCCAGATAGCCGGGGTCACCGATGGCGCCTTTTAGGTATTCCACATGGAGGCAGACCGGCCCCTGGTAACGCGACGCCTTCAGCATCTTCACATAGCCAGCATCGATGACGCCGTCAGCGAGCGGGCAGGAATCCACCGCCCTCCCCTTCCAGCGGAAATTCTTGAAGTAGGCCATGGCCATGCGCTCCCGGGCCAAGGCCACTTGGTTGGGCCAAGAGAGCCCGCCCTCGACGGTCGCATGCAGGATATCAAAACTCCAAGCGAGATCCTCTGGGCGATACTCGCGCATGAGTGCGGCCATATCCCAGACCGCCGCCCCGACGGTCTTGGCGCCTGAGTGATTCTGGTAACAAGGCTGGATGCCAATCTCCTTGCTCAACGCAACGAGGTCACGCAACCGCGGTTTGATCTCGTCGAGCTGCGCCCACAGAGGCTTATCGGGCGCATAGGCATACCAGTTCATGCGGTACCGCTTAATGCCTAAAGCCTTGGCCGTCCGCAGCACGGCCTCGGTGCGCGTGGTATCGCTCACCGCGTTGATGCCAGTGGTCAGCATCGAAATCGTGATGCCGTTGGCTGCGAGCGCCTCAACCAGTTTAGGTAACTCCACTTCCACCTGAGCTGGGAGCACGTGTCCGCCTGAACGCACAGGCGCCTCGATACTCGTCACGCCAATACGCGCGACGGCAACCGCAAGTTCACGGTGCGATAGCCCGATAAGATGCTTGGTAAAGAGGCTAATTGCAGGGCCGCTAGGGGCTCCGGCGACCGTCGGCGCCGCCAGCGCATTCCCGGCCCACAGGCCCGCCAACGCGGCGCTCGTCGAACGCAGGAAGTCGCGGCGCGTCGTCATCGCCGCTTACTTCTTCGGGGCGAGGCGCTTCAACTGGCCGGACAGCGTGACGAAGAGCACGTCGCCATTCACGGGGTCGTGGCCGAAGCCCGCGATCGTCATGTCTTTAGCAATCACATCACCCGTCCACTTGCCACCCTTCTCCTTAATGGCGAACAAGCGGCCCGAGGCGTAATCACCGAAGACGTAGGCGTCACGGATGGCCGGAGTGCGTTCGCTCCGGCAAACGACGCCCCCGGTTACGGAGCCACCGAGCTTGCGGTCGTATTCGTAAATCGGTGCCACGTAGGCGGAAGCGGCGGCCGGCTTCGCCGGGCCTTGTTTGGCGCTAGCGTCTTTTTTATTAAAAATATGGTCAGCTTCGACCTCGCTCCAACCGTAGTCCCCGCCGGACACCAGAATGTCGATTTCCTCGTAGAGGTTCTGGCCGACGTCCCCGGTAAAGCAGGCCCCGGTCTTGGGGTCGAAGGAGAAGCGCCAGGCATTGCGGAGGCCCGTGGCCCAGGTCTCGGTCCGGACGGACTTGGGCTCGAGGGCCTGCCCGCGGTGGGTCGTGGCCTTCACAAAGGGGTTATCGGCCGGTACGGCATAGAAGGCGGCCCCTTGGGCGTCGACCGGCACCGAAGCATGGGCATTCGGAGGTAGGTTGCCGGGGCGCTTGTCGACATCGATACGGTAGACCGCGGCATGGAAACCCTTGTTGATGAAGCCGGCCGTATTGAAGGCGTCCCCACCCGCCCCGCCGTCGCCGCAACTGAAGTAAAGGTAGCCGTCGGGGCCGAAGTGGAGATCCCCGCCATTATGGTTGGAGGCCGGGTCGGCTTGGGACACCAATGGCTGCTCGGAGGCAGGGTCGATTTTAAAGGGCTTTTCCTTGGAAACCAGGAAGCGGGACACCCGCTGGTGCAGTTTTCCGTTAATCTTAAGGCTATAATAGACAAAGACTTGCCCATTTTTATCGACGTTCGGGTGGACCGCCAGACCAAGCAGTCCGCACTCCCCGCCGGCCTCGAACTTGCCATCCTTCACCTGCAGCTGGAAGACCGTGCGCTTGGTGGGCTGGCCCGACTTGAGCCCCTCAACCAGCTGAATCTTACCGCCGAAGAAGTTACCCTTGCCCGCGGGATCGGGATCACCCTTTTCGACAACGAAGAAGGCATCGGTCCGGCCAGGGTAAGGGGTGATGGCCACGGGGAGGCTAAAGCTCATGCCGGGATAAGCCTGTTCGACCGAGACCGAATCAGCGGCTCGAAGCGGAGCCGTGACGAGGACGGCCGCCAAAAGAATTGTGGAGAGGGTCGAAGGCTTCATGGGAGTCAAGGATAGGTGCCTTATGACAGACAGCGAACCCGACTAAAAGTTTTTTTTAAATGTGCGGTGGCCCCAGGGGCGGACGGTAACCCGACAAATACCTTTATTTTTCGCTGGTTTTCAGCACGCAGTTCGATACTAAATAGAACCGCATCACTGCACACCAACCCATAAACACCATGTCCAAAGCCCTCACCAAGTCCCAAATCGCCGCTGCTATCGCCGAGAAGGCAGAGCTCACCAAGAAACAGGCCGTCGCGATCCTCGAGATCATTGCCGCCCTCGCCTACAAGAACGCGAAGAACTCCTTCACGCTTCCTGGCCTCGGCAAGCTCGTCCTCGTGCACCGCAAGGCTCGCCAGGGTCGTAACCCTGCCACCGGCGAAGTCATCCAGATCAAGGCAAAGAAGGTCGTGAAGTTCCGCGTGGCTAAGGCCGCTAAGGACGCGATCCTCGGCGCCAAGTAATCTTCGATTACATCTGCCACCAGAGGCGCCTCGTAAGAGGCGCCTCTTTTGTTTGACGGGGTGCAGAACGAGTGACGGTTTTTCTTGCGAGCGCCCGCACGAGCAGAATGAATGTTATTACGTAAGTCGCCCGGGTGGCGAAATGGCAGCCGCAGCGGACTCAAAATCCGCCGCCCTCTAAAGGCATGAAGGTTCGAGTCCTTTCCCGGGCACTTGCGTGAAGGTTTCGTCGCGGCTCACGCCGCGGCGAGCCACCACGCACCCGCGCCCGTCAGCAAGCCCAGTCCGACGACGACGAGCGAGGCGCACCCGCGATTCGCCAAGCGTTCCCGGTACGAGAGTCCCGTGCCCGGCACGCCCACCGTCCCATCGACGCGATCCTTCCGCACGTTGAGCGTCGCACCAGGCCGACCGACGGAGGCTGATACGCCCGTCTTGGAAAGGTTCAGTTTTAGAAACCGGCCCAACGAAAGGACTTTGCGGAAACGAAAGAAACCCATGCGTTCTTAAGAGAACAGAAGAAGCTAAGGGACCGCGAGCGCTTTCCGCGCAGGCACTGCGAGGTTGCCCCGCGGCCGACGCCCGCTAACTTACCCGCCATGCTCCTCGTCTTTGCCGCCCTCAGCTTGGCCGCCGCCACCCCCGATTTGCCGCCGGCACCGCCCCGAGTAACCATGATGACCATCCCTGGACGCGGTGTCTTCGCGTTAGCCTACGACGTGAAGCGCATCGACCTCCCGACCAGCCGACAGCCGGAAATCGCCGAGGCCCTGCAAAGCGCACAGCTCGACCAACTATTGTCCGCCCACCTGAAACTCCGGACGGCGACCGAGGTGGCCAAGAAAGCCAGCACCGCCCAAGACGAAGCGGCGAAAACCGTCGACCGCGAGAAGGGTAACATGCAGCGGCAGCAAGCCGATGTGGCCAAGGCGGAGAAGCAGGTCGACCAAGCGAAGCAAAACCTGGAGGCCGCACGCCGCCGCCGCGAAGACGCCAAGTCTATCGACGGCTATCAGGCAACGCTCACTTCCAGGACCAACCAGGTCAGCAATGAACAGAAGCAGGTCAGTCGCGCTAGGGAAATCCTCACCCGGGCCGAAAGCCGCGTCAAAGAGGCTGCGCAAGTGGAAGCCCAGGCCGAAAAAGCCCGCCAGATACTGGCGGACGATTACGCCAAAGCCGCCACGACCGCCGAGCCGGGCTTGCGTAAGCTGCGCGCGGCGGTGGGGCTACCCGAGCCGAAATAAGGCCCGAAAGGCCTATGACACAGGCCAAGCCGGCCTGGGCTTGCCTTTAGCCCGCCGCCGTCCATGGTAAGTGAAGTTCCTTAACAGACGCATCACGAGCAAAGCAGCCCCCTGCCTTGCACCAACCGAGCCTTCTAGGCCGCGGTGGTTTTCAGGATAACCATCCTGAGATGAGGACCGAAAGGTCACAATTCATCCTCCCCCCGGAGTCGATCGTGCTGCGTGCCGTTTTTATCCACACGCCATGATCAACACCACCGACACCGCTCCCACCGCCCCGCGCCTCTCCATCCGCGTTCAGGGCGAGAACCCGTTGCACCACCTCTGGAACAACAACGGAACGTGGTGGATCCATTACACGATTCACCCCGACGCCTTCACGAAGGCCCGCGTCCGCCGTTCGTTACGGACGCACGACCTCGCCACGGCCCAGCACCGGCGCGACGAAATCCTCGACGCCTTACCGCGAGCAGTCACCGCAGCCCGCGCGGCTTAAGGCCACGACTGCTCTGCGGCTCAGTAAAACTCGACGATGTATTCGAGCTTCGCACTCCGCCAGCCTTTGACCGGTAAGGAAACCCCGAAACGGTTACCACGCTTGGGGGCGACTTGAGGGCGGAAGATCACGCACTGGGCGATGCCCATGCCCTCACGAGCCACGCGCACATCCGTCAACTTGAGTTCCTTTAGCCCCTTGGTGTCTTGCGGAAAGCGTTCGGTGCCGCCGAGGAGGTAAACTTTTAGTTCCGGATTGTCTTCCACCCGATAACGACCCGGGTCCAGGGAGATACTCCAAGCAGGGCTGTTCGGCCAATAAGCCAGGGGCCAGAAACCGGCCGCCGGAAAACAGACGATGTGCTCGCCCTTACCGGCGGCGTTGCTCGCATCCATCGACCACATCGCGGAATAACCACGGACCTGTCCAAAGCCGGTAGCACCCATCGCGGGATTAAGGCACCAGCGACGATGCCCGACCTTGGCGATATTGGAGGCATCGCTGTCGTCCATATAGCCGTTAACGGAACCCGTGAGCCCATCGGGACCGGATGACCAGAATAGGTTAGAGCGCGAGGTGCCTTCGTAGCCTTTCTTGTAAACTAATTCATCCAGGCCCGCTGGTTTCGCTGGGGTGTGCTCGATGCGCCCGATCACGCTGCAGAGATAGGCACCGAATTTACAGGTCAGATTGTATTCCTCTTTGAGCACAACATTCGCCTCGAGCCCGCATAGGTAGCGATAGGCGTTCAGCTGGAGTAGTTCGGCCCGGGCGCGCTTGAGTTCATCGGGCTTAATGACCAGGTCATTCACGATGGCCTTGGCCCCCTTCCCTTTATCGGTGCCGACGGGCGTCTTCGGCTCCTCTTTGGCGGTCCGGGCCTTGGTCTCCAAAGCCTTCAAGCCAGCCTCAATCTCGGCCCGCGTCCGCTTCGCGGTAGTATCAGGAGAAACCGCCGCGCCAAGCGACGCGACGAGACAACTGAGTGCGAGAATCCAGCGCATAAAGTAAGAATGGTCGCGGGCTTAGAAACGGGCCCCGGCGCGAACGGAGAAGCCCCACGTCGCGGCGGTTTGGAAGACGCCTTGGGTCTCACCCGCGTGCACGAAGGAATGCCGGGAAAACGCCACCCACTCGAAAGAACCTTGGACAAACCAGGTACCGCTCCGCTCCAGGAATTGGGTGACACCGATGCGCAGCGGCACCTCACCGACGGAAACGGCCCGGCTACCATAGGTCGAGCTATCAGCCAGCCGGAAGGTCAGCGTCTCATACATCACGGAGAGATCGACGCGGGTGGCCCGGTCCTCGGTCAGGTAACCGCGGATGATGAGCCCATTCTGGAGACCCGTGGCCCGCAATTCGACCTCCGCAGCTTGGCAGGGCCGCCAAACCGCCTTGAGATAGGGGATCGGGAGCACCCCCGACTCGAAGCGGTCTTGTAGCATCACGCCAAAGGTAATGTCCGTCTCGGCATCTGGCCGCCAACGGGCGGCGCCACCGAAGCCCCAGCGAAAGCCCCGCGAAAGGCTAACCCCTTCTTCATAGGCGGACTCCAGGGCGTAGAGAGTCTGCACGGAATATTTTGCATTCCAATCCCACTGCTTAAAGCCGGTGAGCATCAAGTCCGTCGTGTGGCCGTAAGCTTGATCCGAACCTTGGATAGTTCCGGTGAAATCGTTTTTATAGCGATAGTACTCGAAATCGACCGCGGCGGTTGGCGTTGCCCAGATGACTTCAGTGCCCGAACGCGAACGCCCGAAAGTCCCGCTGACGGGGTTAGCATGGCTGACGGTTTCGGCACTGCGGGTCTGCCAATCTGCGATCACCATCCAGGGCTTCGCCGGGGCCTCGGCCGCCTGCAAAGCCGTAAAACCGACTGCCGAAAGTACGGCAAAGTGCGTAAGTTTAGACATTATTTAAACAGATGGAAAAATTGTGTCTTTGAAACCCTCGAAAGCAAGCGACTAGCAAGCGCTGCATAAAATTTGGCACGCATCTTGCTCAATAAATCGCACAATGCTCTTTTCTATCGCTGCCACCACCGTCACTGCGGGCGACAATGCCTGGGTCCTCATCAGCACCGCCTTGGTTTTGCTGATGTGCATCCCGGGGCTCTTCCTGTTCTACGGCGGCCTTGTCCGCACCAAGAACGTCCTCTCCATCGCCGCTCAGTGTGTGGCCCTGACCGCCATGGGCCTGCTGCTGTGGTGGGCGTTCGGCTATTCCTTGGTGTTCGGCAAGAGCCTCCAAGGCTCCTTCCTCGGCCATATCTTCGGCGGCACGGAGCACCTCGGTTTCGCGGGTATCGGCGCGGAGGCGAGTTCCTATGAAGGTCGCATCTCTGCGGGCGCCTTCGCCCTCTTCCAAGCCATGTTCGCGGCCATCACTCCGGCCTTGATCATCGGTGCCGTCGCCGAACGTATGAAGTTCTCGGCCGTGATGCTCTTCTCCCTGCTCTGGACCATCTTCGTCTATTACCCGATTGCGCACGCTATGTGGGGCCAGACGGGAGACTTCGCAGGCTTAGCTAATCCGAATGCGGCCTTCAAAGCCGCGGACTTCGCGGGCGGCATTGTCGTGCACATGACCTCTGGTTGGTCGGCCCTCCTGCTTTGCATCATGGTCGGCCCTCGGGCGGGCTTCGGGAAGCGCGCGATGACGCCCCACAGCATGGTACTTTGCGTACTCGGTACCGGCTTACTGTGGGCGGGCTGGTATGGCTTCAACGCGGGCTCCGCCCTTGCCGCCGACGGCGTCGCGGTGCAGGCCTTCCTGACCACCACGCTCGGGGCCGCCGCCGCGACCCTCGTCTGGGCCATCGTCGAAAAACTTCACCGCGGGAAACCTTCGGTGCTCGGGCTTTGCTCTGGCTCGATCGCTGGCCTCGCCACGATCACGAATGCGGCCGGCTTCGTTTCAGGCAGTTCCGCCGTTCTGATTGGCGCGCTGGCAGGCGGCCTTTCTTATTGGGCCTGCTCTGTCTTGAAAGGTAAGCTCGGCTACGATGACGCCCTAGATACCTTTGGTGTCCACGGCATTGGTGGCACCTTGGGGGCGCTCGCCACTGGTCTCTTGATGAGCTCCACCGCGCATACGGCCGGCGGGGCGCTCATTCCCCAGGGTCTGCTCCAAGGCCAACTCTTAGCGATGCTCTTGTGTATTCTTGTTTCCTTGGGAGCGACGTGGCTGATTGCGCTATTCGTTGCGAAGACCATCGGCCTGCGTCCCACCGAGGAAGAAGAAGCCCAAGGCTTGGACATCGCCGACCACGGCGAAGAAGGCTATCAGCATAATTAAGCGCGGCGCTGGGTCGGTTGAACGCTTAAGTGCCCCCTGATTGCTCGAAAAGAGGCAAGGGAGGGCGGCTGGTTAGTCGGATTTTAATCAAAAACACTAGGGGGACGATTCCCTGCACGGTTGGCACGACCGTTGCGATAGGAGGAATGCCATGAACTCCCTGCTTCGCACACTCACCATCCTCGCTCTCGCGGCGGCGCCCTTCTGGGCGACGGCGGCGGACAGCGCTCCCGCCACGGCAACCGCTCCTGCGGCTGAAGCCGCTAAGACCCCCCCAGCCCCGCCGGCCCCAACCTTGGAACAGCGCTTGGCTGGCATTGAGGCCTACCTCGGCAACGGCGACCCCTCGGCCGTCCTGAAAGATGCCAAGGGCACGATTCCCGCTGGTCTAACAACTCCGGCCGCTAGCGCCACGGGCCCAGGCCACAACGGCTTCATGATGATCTGCGCCGCCTTAGTGCTCTTCATGACGCTCCCCGGCCTCTTCCTCTTCTACGGCGGCTTGGTCCGCACGAAGAACATCCTCTCCGTCGCCGCCCAGTGCTTCGGCCTCGCGGGATTGGTCACTATCCTCTGGTGGGCCGTCGGCTACTCGCTCGTCTTCGGTAAGAGCTTCGACGGCACGCTGCTCGGCCACATCTTCGGCGGCAGTGAGTTCTTCTTCTTGAATGGTGTCACCTCGGCACCGAACACCGACTACGCTTACTGGATCTCCCAGAACGTCTTCGCGATGTTCCAGCTCATGTTTGCGATCATCACCCCGGCCCTCATCGTGGGTGCCGTTGCCGAACGCATGAAGTTCTCGGCCTTGATGGCCTTCATGACGGCTTGGATGTTCCTCGTCTACTTCCCAATGGCCCACGCCATCTGGGGTATCACCGGCGACATGAATGGCGTCTGGAACGCTAAGGCTACGATCAAGGCTATCGACTTCGCGGGCGGTACGGTCGTCCACATGACCTCGGGTTGGTCCGCACTGCTCCTCTGCATCATCCTCGGACCGCGCATCGGCTTCGGTAAGAAGTCGATGAGCCCACACAGCATGGTCCTCTGCGCGGTCGGTACGGGCATGCTCTGGGTCGGCTGGTACGGCTTCAACGCGGGCTCGGCCCTCGCGGCTGATGGTGTTGCCGCCCAGGCCTTCACCACGACGACCCTCGCTGCGGCCGTGGCTGCCTTCACTTGGGGTGCCCTCGAGTGGGTCCTCCGTAAGCACGCCAGCATCTTAGGCCTCTGCTCGGGCGCCGTCGCTGGCCTCGTCGTCATCACCCCCGCGGCAGGGTTTGTCACGACCACGGGGGCGGTCATCATTGGCGTCCTTGCGGGTGTGATTCCCTTCCTCGCGGTGGTCTACCTGAAGTCTAAGCTCGGTTACGACGACGCGCTCGACACTTTCGGTGTGCACGCCGTCGGCGGTACCTTGGGCGCCATCATGACCGGTGTCCTCGCCACGGTTGACGCCAACGCTAACTTGGCCACCAACCTCAAGGACATCGTCGGCCAGACGCTCCTCACCGAGCAGTTCAAGGCGATCGGCGTCACCTTGGTAATATCCCTCGCCGCCACGGCCGTCATCGCCTACGCACTTAAGGCAACGATCGGCCTCCGCCCCACCGAAGAAGACGAGTCCCGCGGCCTCGACATCTCGGACCACGGCGAAGAGGGCTACAACCACAACTCCTAAGCCCCTCGACAGGGAGTCAGGCCTCCAGGCCGCCCGACAACGGGCGGCCTGTTTTTTGGCCTAGTGGAACAATTGCCCCTGCTGGGTGTTAACAAACCACGATAAAGGATTGCCACATCAGCCGATGCTGACACCTTGCTGTCTATAAAAGAACTCTATGTTAAAAATTTCAGCCCAAATAGGAGACGACTTCCTCGGCACCGCCGAAGAGCTGGCCCACCACGTCTCGAAAAAGCTGGAGGAGCTGGGCTTTGGCGATCGGCACCACGCCACCGAGCGTCTCGTCCGCTTCTATACCTACGAAAACCTCATCTCCAAGCCCGAGCGGGCCAATGATGACCGGCGCAAAGCCAACTACGGCAGCCTCCAAGTGCGCCAATTGCTGCTGGCTAGGCTGTTGGCCGAACGCGGCTGGGAACTCGACCGCATCCGCAATCTGCTCAAGGATAACGCCCAGGTCGATAAACTGAACAAGTTGATTGATGAATTAGCCCAGCCCAACGAGGCCGAACGCCTCTTCTTCCGGACGGCCGCGCATCAAGACCCCGAGGGGCATGTCCGCCCAGCATCGGTGCGCGCCAACCGGCTCTACAGCATCGACTCTTTTGACGCTGCTTCGCTCAATGAACCCGACGCAGGCATGCCCCCGCCGCGCAAAAGCCGGTTCGCCCATGAGACCTTCCAGCAGCTGCGCGACCTCTCGGAATCCCCGATGCCGGCCCTGCTGTTCCGCAAACTGGTCGTCAAGGAGTCCATGCGCCCCGATCTAGAGCCGGAAGTCCGCGAACTTTATCAGCAATTATTGGCCTTCCATCCGACCTCCCGCGGGGAAGAACCCAAGCGCGAAAGGTGGACGCGTTTACGCCTTTCCCACTGGTGCGAAGCCTCTTTCCATATTGATAACCGCGGTCGGCCTAGCGAAGAAGACCTAGATGAAATCGTGAATAAATTCCGCAAAGCGTTGAAAGATAGTTATTTAAGAGTTTAATCCATATTTATGACAGTATCTTTTCGGTGTTAATAACAAAAAAGATGCTCTGGTGGTGTTGACAGTTTACGGGTGGTATGCATAGTGGTCTTTCCATGATCGCTCCTATGCACTCCCCCACCATCGAAATCCTGCCCCTGAAAAAGGGCTTCCTCCGTGCCGCCGCTGATGCGACGCACGTCCTCGTCCGTCTCGTCGCACCGGCCCAGCCCGTCACCGAAAACTCCGCTTCCGCCCAGCGTGCTCCGCTTGACCTCGCCTTGGTCATCGACCGTTCGGGCTCCATGAGCGGCGACCCCCTCAAGGCCGCCCTCGAAAGTTCGGTCCGCATCATCCAGGGCCTTCGCTCGGATGACCGCATCGCCGTGGTCACCTTCGATGATCACGTCCAAGTCGTCCAACCCTTGGTCGCCGTCGGCGACGCCCATGACTTGGTCACCCGCGTCCGCCTAATCGAATCGGGCGGCTCCACTGCCCTCTTCGACGGCTGGCAGGAAGGCGTTAAGCAGCTCGCGCCGTTCGTGAAGAAGGAGCGTATCGCCCGGGTCATCCTTTTGACTGACGGCCAGGCCAACCACGGCCTCGTCGATGAGGCCAAAATCTTCGAACACGTCGCCAAGGCCGCTGGCGCCAGCATCACGACTTCCACGGTCGGCCTCGGCCACGGCTTCAATGAAACGCTCCTCACGGGCATGGCTAAAGCCGGCGAAGGCGCCGCCAACTTCGGTCAGACGGCCGATGACCTGAGCGAAGCCTTCGAAGAGCAGTTTGCCATCCTGTCCAATAGCTTCCTCCGCCAGGTGAAAATCACCGTCCAGGGCGGGAGCGATGTCCAGGCCCGCCTGCTGGGTGAATTACTCGAAGACGGCGTGACGCGAACCCGTAAGCTCGGCACGTTGCCTTGGAATTCCGCGCTGACGGCCGTGGTCGAACTCAAGATCGGCGCCAACGCTAAGGCCGATTCGTTACTCGCGGTCAACTTCACCGCCGTCACCAAGGACGGCACCCCAGTCGCCTTTGGCCCGCAGATCCTCATCCTCCCGGAAGTCGACCTCGCGACGTTCAGCACCCTGCAGACCGACGTGAATGTGGCCGCCGCGGTGGGCGAAGCCGTCACGGGAGAAAAGCTCGATGTAATCCAAGCCCTCGTACGCGGTGGCCAAGTGGCCGAAGCCAAACAGAAGTTGGCCGAGCTCACCCAGCAGACCGATCTCTCCGAGTGGGCGCGCGAGAAGATTATTTACCTGACGGGACTCCTGGAGGAGGACCAGATTATGGCGATGAAGGAGATGCGCTACGCTAGCCGCAACTTCAGCCGCAGCATTAAGGGCAGCAACGTCGCGGAAAACTCCGAGCGCTTCAATGAGGACATCGAGAGCGCGAAGGCTCTCTTCCTCCGCAAGAAGCGTGCGGCCGGGCGCAGTTCGACCCCCCAGCCGCCCCAGCAGCCTCCGCAGGCCTAAAACGCCCGCCTAGACTCGATCGCCAAGCCCGGTGGGAGTAATTCCACCGGGCTTTTTGTTGCCCGGTTGCCGAAGCCGCCCAATCTTGAGGCATCGTCCCATGCCCCGTGCCCTTCGTATTAGTCTTTGGACCCTCGGTGTCGTCGTCGTCCTTCTGGGTGGTGCCGTCCTCTGGATTGATTCTGAATTAAAACCCGACCCCCTCGGCAAACGCGTCGCCGCCGCCTTGGCCGATGCGAAGATCAAAGGGGGCATCGGAAAAGTCTCCGCCGCGCTCGATGGCACCTTCGAAGTCCTGGGCGTCGACTTAACCCTCACCGACGGGACCAAAGTTAAACTCGCGAGCGTCACCGGCAAAGCCGACGTCTGGGCTTCCGCCTTAGGTACCTACACGGTCGAGAAAATCGCCATCCGCGGTTTCGACCTCGACCTTTCGACGCGCGTGCCCGCCCCCGCCGAACCCACCGGCACCCCGCTAGTTCCAGCGCCCACCGCTACCCCGAAACTGCCGGGCTTCAAAGTCGGGCCGTACTCCGCGAACGGACGCGTGACCTTGGTGGACGGACAAGAGATCCGCTTTAGCGCCGCAGGTGAAGGCATCGACTCCGCTGGAGCCATCGCACTCCGGGCCGGCGTGGTATGGCCAGGTTTTAAGATCGGGACGACCATCACGCGCCCGCGCGCCGAAATCATCTTCAAGGGGCAGCTCCAACGTGCGCTTGGTCAGGCCGGGCTCGATATCAAAAATCTGACCGAAGATGTGAAATCGTTCGAACTCAATGTCATCGCCAAAGATGATAGCCCGCTGGCCGCTGGTGCCATGGGCTTGGAGTTGCGTGGTCAACGCGAGCCGCTCAAGCCCTTGGCGCTGTCCGGTCAAGTGCTCGATGCGACCCGCCGGCCAGCACTCAAGTTCACTGGCACCGCCGACCAAGGCACGCTTAGCTTAGAGGCGACCCTTGACCTGGATCCAACGCGCTTCGGCATTCTTAGCTCCAGCCTCCCCGACTGCCAAGTCGCCGGCCTCATCAAAGCACAGACGGCTCCGCTGGCCGGCACCTGGGCCGTCCAAACAGACGTGAAGGCGACTTGGACTGACCTCTCGAAATTCTCTAAAACGATCCCGCGCAACACGACTTCCTCGTGGACGATTAAAGCACAGGCCCGCAATGCGGCCGAAGGCCTCGACGTCGAGCAACTCGATGTCTCGGGCAATGGAATCTCCTTAATCCTCGCCAAGCCCTTACACCTCGCCAGCGGCAAGCTCCCCGAGGAGGCCGCCCTCACCTTGACGGCCCGCGACGCCAACCTCGTCTCGCTCACGCCGTTCTTGGCGATGGCTGAACTGACCGCCACCACTGGACGCTGGACGGGCGAAGCCGAACTGGCGCTCGTTAAAGGCGAACCGACTATCACGACGATTAAGACGCACGCGTTCGCGGGCCTGACACTCGAGCGCGCGGGGAAGGTCCTGCTCAAGGAAGTGGATGCGCAACTCCCACTACGCTCCGAAGGCGGCGCCATTTTCATCGCCCCGTTTTCGCTCAGCTCCGCCGCCGGTCAAATCGCCTCCGGCGATGCGGTCGTGCGCCCAGGCAAGGATGGCGCTTGGTCCGTGACGGCGAATGCCCAAGTCGGTATCGCCGAACTCGCTGAGCAGCCGGGCTGGGAAGACCTGCCCAAAGATAAGTTAGCCGGTATCCGCGTCTTCGCGAAGACGGCGCTCGGTGCGGAAGCCGGCAAAGGCCCGGCCCTGAACACCCTCGAAGCGCGCATCACGCGCGGCGGCGAGAACCTCCTCAGCCTAAAACTGCGGCAACCCTTCCCCTTCTCCGGCGAGAAGCCGGTGGGCGTCCTCGTGGAAGCAAGCGCGGCGAAGTTGCCACTGGAATCGCTCGCAGCATTGGTGCCTGGGCTGAAGCTCTCCGGTAACCTAGACCGCGCGGACCTCGTCGTGGGCTTCAAATCCAGCGGCCTCTTCATCCGTACCGAAGGCGCCTCCGTGGCGTTCGTCGACACGAGCGTGAGCTGGCGCGATAAACTCTGGGTGAGTCACTGTGACCTCACGGCGGACCTGGACCTCAGCTTCGGCGACAAGGCCAGCGTGTTAGCGTTCACCCAAGCGAAGCTCGCGAATAAAGGCCGCATCTTAGCAACGGGCGACCTTTCTTGGGGCATGGGTGAGGCCCCCACCACGATGCGCTTACAGGGAAATCTAGGTGCGATGGCTGAACAGCCCTTTGCCGAGGCCCTCAACATCATCGCGACCGGTAGCTACGCGGCGGCGGCGACGATGGCGCCCACCGGCGAAATCAAGGCCACGCTCAACCTCAAGGAACTCGCGTTCAAGGACCGTGAAGGCAAAGTCAAAGCCGCCACGTTGAGCGGGACCTACACCCCGAACGCGCAAGGGCTCGAAGTTTCCGGCCGCATCCGCATCGAAGCCGACGGCGTCTCCGAAGGCCAGTTGCTCATTAAGCAGACCAAGCACGGTGAACGCACCGAATGGAAAGTCCTGGCGGAATTCCCCAACGTCGCGGGCGACGACCTCCTCGCCGTGCTGTCCAAGGCGGAAGCAGAGCCGACCGATAAACCGGTCAAGCCGAACACCGCTAAGGATGCTAGCCCGCTCTGGCATAATCAGTTTGGCCAAGCCCAAGTGCGCATCGGGAAAGCCTACGCCAAGGGTATCGTCGCGCAGAACGTTTCGCTCCAGGTGGACGTCATGGAGGAACAGGTCACACTCTCAAAGATTCAGGGTAAGATCGCCGAAGGCACCTTGGGCGGGGGCGGTAAACTATCCTTCCAAACCACGACCACGGGCGGCCCCTATACGCTGACGTCTAAGCTCACGTTAACCCAATTTGACTTTGGCTCCGTGGCCGCCGCGTTCCCCTCGTTGCGCGAATTCGTCGACGGTAAGGCCGATGCGTGGGCTACCGCGGAAGGCGTCTCTGGCAACCTCGACGCCTTGGTGGCGAAGATGAATATGTATGCCGGTCTCACCTCGAAGGGCGGGCGGATTCAAGCCTTCGGTGGCAAGGATAGCGCCATGTCCCTCACCGCCGAGAAGGCGGGGGACGCCGCGGAAGTGGTCGGTGGACTCGCCATCCTCGCGGGAGTACTCACCAAGAATCAGCAGCAAGGCGAAAAGGTTGCCAAGATTGGGGCCGCCATCTCGGCGATGGGGAAATTGCAGAAGTCCCTCGCGAACTTCCAATATGATAACGCCGAGTTCCTCGCTCAGCGTATGCCCGACGGCACCATCAAGATCACCAAGGCCCAAGTTTCCAACCCTGACCTAATGCTGAGCGCCATCGGGGAAATCGGTGCCCGGTCCCAACTGACTTTCTCGGATTGGCCCTTAAGCCTACAGGCCGATATGCGCGGTAAAGGGGATTACGCTCAATACTTCGCCCTGCTCGGCTTTGCCGATGGCATCCCGGTGCCAGATGGCTCAACCAAAGGACCCGGAGTAAAATTTAGCGGGTCATTGAATAACCTACAGAACGACCTCGTCGAGCGGCTCCAGACGGCCGTGAATAACATCCGTTCCGGTGCCAGCTACCAAGATCAGAATACCGTACAGCCCGACCGGACGACGCCGCCAAACAATAACGCGACGCCGAAACCGCGGAACCCGTTCGATTCCTTATTCGGCAAGTGACCATGAAGGGTCACGTCGGCACCCTCGCCTTCGCGGCGTTGCTCTTGGCCTTACTAGCCTTAGCGGCGCTTGCCTGCGGCAGCGCTGGCTTCGGCTGGGGCACCAACGGCGAACTGTTCATGCTACGCCTACCGCGCGTGCTAGCCGCCCTCGCCGCGGGACTGGCCCTTGGACTGGGCGGGGCTAACCAACAGGGCGTCTTCCGTAATCCCTTGGCGGATCCGGGACTGACGGGCGTCTTCGGCGGGGCACTCCTTGGTATCGCGCTCCTCTTGGCGGGAGCCACCGAGTTCACGTGGAATCATCGCTGGGCCCTCCCCGCCGCCGCCTTCGGCGGAGCCTTGGCGACCTCCGCCGTTTTAGTTTGGCTCGGCCGCGGTCGGTCGACCACGAAACTTTTGCTCACGGGACTAGGACTGAACGCCTTTACGGCAGCGGGCACGTTACTGATTGCCGCCCGCTTTCCGGAAGCGCGCGATATCTTAGTCAATGGTGCCGCGGGGGATTGGTTAGGCACCGCCACGCTTGAACTAGCCTGGCTACCAATCCTCGGTTGCATACTGGCTGCGCTCTTATTGCTGACCCAAGCATCGGGCCTCGACCGGCTCGCCTTGGGCGAAGACATGGCCTTCTGCCTTGGTACCGATGTCGCGCAGACCCGTCGGCAAGGCGTCCTCCTCACCGCCCTCGCGGCAGCGGCGGCCATTTGCCTCGTCGGACAAGTAGCCTTCATCGGTTTACTCGCACCGCACCTCGCACGGGCGCTGGTGGGACCACGCCATCGGGCCATGCTGCCGCTCGCCGGTTTACTCGGGGCCGGCCTTCTCCTCTTAGCGGATACCTTAGGCCGTTCGCTGTGGCCGCAGACGCCCATCTCCGCCGCCGCGATGACGGCCCTCCTCGGGGCTCCGGCGTTTGTCTGGATCGCCTCCCGCCGCCATGAGTGAAGTCCTCCTTGCATCCCTCCGCCTCTCGGTGGATTTAGCCGGGCGCACCGTGCTCGATGGCGTTGCCCTCACGGTCTCCGCCGGGGAAGTCGTCGCCGTCGTTGGGGCCAATGGGGCCGGCAAGACAACGTTGCTGCGCGCTTGCGCGGGCCTGCTACCAGAAGCCACCGGGGACCTGACCCTCGGCGGGGTCGACCCTCGGCAGACCGCACCTGAAAAGCTCGTGCGACTACGCGCCTACGCCCCGCAGCACCCCACGTCGGCCTGGGACTACACCCTCGCAGAGCTCGGCACGCTCGCGTCTTCGGCGGCCGAGTTTCGCCACTGGCAAGAGCGCTTCGGACTGCACGAGCTGACGGCTCGTAAACTTTCCGAACTTTCCGGCGGTGAACGTAAGTTGGCCCACCTGAGCCTAACCTTCAGCGCCCTCGGCGACGCCTATGGTAAAGTCTTGCTCCTCGATGAACCGACGACTGCGTTGGATCTCTGTCGCGCCGAGCTCGTTGGGCGCGCCATCCGCGCCAGCGCCCAAGCCGGTGCAGCGGTGCTCGTTTGCACCCACGACCTCGCTTGGGCCCGGACTTGCGAGCGGGTCCTCGTGCTCAGTGAAGGTCGTCTCGTCTCGGCCGGCCCACCCAGCACTGCACTCACCGCCGAGCTCGTCCGCGCGACTTGGGGCGTGGCTTAACCACTTCAGCTGGTAGCGCAAAAGGCTGCAATAAGCGGCCGGCACGGGCGGCGGCGAAAAGGTATTGCTGGGCGAGGCCCGCCGCTGGGCCGAAATGCGCGCGCCCAAACTCCTCTAACCGCGCGGGCGCCCAGCCATGGAAACCATAAGCACCGGCCAAAGCTTGCACGACCCAAGTATCGACCGGGAAACTTTCCAGCCGTCCAAAGCCAAACAGTGCCACGCAGGCGGCAACCTTCGGTCCGACTCCTGGTAAACCCTGGAGCTCGGATAATAAATCCGCCGTCGTTAAAGCCTGGAATTCCTCGGCCCAACGGGGGCGAGACTGTAAACGCTGGGCCGTACCGCGCAAGAAGGCCGCACGATAACCGAGCGCGCAGGCCTTTAACTGACTGTCCGTCGCGGCCGCTAACTGCGCCCACGTCGGCAAGGCATGGTAACCGCCGCCCAACGGTTCACCGAGGGTCGTCGCCAACTGTGCGACCATCTGACGAATCTGCAGGATGCGTTTATTGGAACTACAAAGAAAGCCGATGAGGGCGTCATGCGGATCTTGGCGCAAGATACGTAACCCGGGATTCGCCGCGATGGCGGCACGCAACACCACATCGGAGCGCCAAGGCAAAGTCTCCACGAACCCGGCCTGCCCGCCCGCTGCGTCTAAGTAGGACTGCAAGGCGGCCTCGGTGGTCGACACCCCGACGACCCCGCGCCACTCGAGGCCATTCGAGCCGGCGCGCACCCCAGCAACGGTGCGTCCAAAGACGCCCGTCCACACACCGTCTTCATCGGCATTCCAGCGAAACGCCTGCCCCCCATCAAGCTGCTCGCGTAAAGTCTGCGCCGGCACTGGGTCCGCGAGCCGTAAAGGGCGCCAAGCGGTCCAAGCCACAGCCTTCATCGCTTACTTCTGGCCGAGATCCGTGGGCGAACCCCAGAGGAAACTATGCGTTGCAGCTAAGACTTTACCTTGGGCGTCGACGACGGAAAGGCGCCAAGCAATTGGCACCCACTTTGGGCTACCCGCGTCCTTACCCGTCAGGCCGATGACATATTCACCGAGCGGAAACTGCGGACGAACCTTCGTCGAGAAGACATAACGTTCGGGCGCCGTGGCCTCGGTGCGGACTACCTCCAAGACCAAGCGGGCGTCGACGGGCGGCTCGAAAGCGAACTTCGTGTAAAAATAATAGCCCGCATGCTCGGTTTCAACCGAGCGAAAAACGACGTCCTGTCCATGCGTCTCCTTGGCGTAGAAAGCCTCCGAAGCACGTTGCACGTCGACTTCCGAGCGTCGCTTCGGGTGGACATAGGCCACTCCCGGCAAATCGACGGCGGAAGGCGGCGGGGAGTCGCAGGCGGTCAGGGCCAGCGCGATGAGCGCGGCCTGCCAACAGGCCATGCCACCGCAGCGCTTCACTTCTTCGACTTCTTCTTGCTGGCGGCGGCGCGGGCGGCCTTGATCCGCTCCTTCTTGCGCTCGAGGTAAGCACGGAGACGACGACGCTTGATAACTTTGTTGGTTTGCTGGCCCATAGTGACTTGCATCCTCCCGCAACCGCCCCCGTGGTCAAGGAGAAGGTGAAGCCAGCTAAGCCGTCCCGGGGAGGGTCGGCTTGCGAAAAAGTCCCTTTCTGGCTGCCTGGGTAGGGATCGAACCTACGACCAAGTGATTAACAGTC
>Ga0208960_1000233_pt1 | contig 31941 bp, 32 predicted proteins | sample GreLakmeON33MSRF_FD_187703 | JGI IMG/M metagenome (GOLD analysis project Ga0208960, IMG submission 187703) | Freshwater lentic microbial communities from great Laurentian Lakes, MI, USA - Great Lakes metaG ON33MSRF (SPAdes) | ecosystem: Environmental > Aquatic > Freshwater > Lake | place: Great... | reverse complement strand
CTTAATTCAGGCGGTTGAATCCGGAGCTGATCATGATAATCAGCCGGTTGTATATAAATGCTTAAAAACTACGCACAGTATTAATTTAGGAACATTTTCTAGAAAGCGCGAGCGCAATACCACAAGCGGTACGGTGATGGGTTAGTTAGGTAAAGCTTTAAATTAATGGCCTAGGTAGGCCTTAGTTACCTTATCGTCAGCTCTTAACTCTTTGGCGGTGCCACTAATCTTGACCACACCTGACTCAAGCACATACGCCCGATCAGCAATCTCAAGTGCAGCATTTGCATTTTGCTCAATTAATAAAATAGTAATTCCTTGCTGGCGAATCTTGGCAATTGTCTCAAAGATCATCTCAACTAACACTGGCGCAAGTCCCATCGATGGCTCATCTAATAGTAGTAATTGCGGCGCGCCCATTAATGCCCGGCTTACTGCAAGCATCTGTTGCTCACCACCTGACATAGTTCCAGCACGTTGTTCAATCCGCTCTTTTAATCTTGGGAATAAGGTCAGCACGCGATCTAAATCAGCGGCAACCTCAGCCTTGTTATTGCGCAAAAATGCACCAAGCTCTAGATTTTCCTTAACCGTCATACGAGGGAAAATTCTTCGCCCCTCTGGTGAGTGACAGATGCCTAACCCAACAATCTCATGTCCTGGTATGCCATCAATTCGTTTACCATTAAATAAAATCTCACCCGATCTAGGTTTAATAAGACCTGAGATAGTGCGCAGGGTGGTTGATTTACCAGCACCATTTGAGCCTATTAAGGTAACAATCTCACCCTTATTAACAGTTACTGAGACATCTTTAACCGCAATAATCTTTCCATAACCAACTTGAATATTTTTAACCTCTAACATCGCGCTCATCTATTTGCTCCCTTTAGGCTTACCAAGATAAGCCTCAATAACCCGAGGGTTGCTCTTAATCTCATCTGGAGATCCTTCAGCGATCTTCTCGCCTTGATCTAAGACAGTTACTCTTTGGGAAACACTCATTACTACCTTCATATCATGTTCAATTAACATAACTGATACATCACGCTCTGCAATTAATTTCCTAACAAAATCAATAAAGATCTGTGACTCCTGTGGGTTCATACCCGCAGTTGGCTCATCTAGTAATAAAACCTTTGGATTAAGTGCTAGCGCCCGTGCTACCTCAAGCCGGCGTTGATCACCATAGGAGAGATTTCTGGCAAACTCATATGTCCACTTTCCAACTCCAGCAAAATCTAATATCTCCTGCGCCCGCTCCTCCGCCTCACGCTCCTCTTTGCGTTGCTTTGATGTTCTTAAAATAGTTGCGGTAATGCCAGATTTAAGGTGGGAGTGCATTGCAACTAAGAGATTCTCCTGCGCGGTCATTAAACCAAATAAGCGGATGTTTTGGAATGTGCGAGCGATTCCAATCTCGGCAATTTTATGGGGGGCAAGATCGGTAATATCTCTGCCATCATAAACAATATTGCCAGCTGATGGCTTATATAGACCAGTTAAAACATTAAAAAATGTGGTCTTACCAGCACCGTTTGGACCAATTAATGAAACAATTGATTTCTTTGGAATATTAAAATTAACATTGTTAACTGCAAGTAGGCCGCCAAACTGCACGGAGATATCATTAGCCTCTAAAATATTACTCATGGTGATTACTTATCCCCACTCTTACTACTTGCATCAATCTGATCTAACTCATCTTCATGCAGCATTAACTTCAATCGAGATTCTGGTAGTAAGCCCTCACGCTTAAATAACATCATAAAGATAAGCACCAGGCCAAAGAGTAGGAAGGTAAAGGAGGCAAAATCTATATCGGTTCCAAATTGCTCGTTATATAACTGTCCAAAGGCGGTTAAGCCATTTCCATTTACCCAGGAGAGAATAAATGCGCCAAGGATTACTCCCCAAACATTTCCCATTCCGCCAAGGACAACCATGGCAAGTAAGAAGATTGAGATAGTGAAGTTAAATCGCTCGGCATAAACACCATTTACGTGGGTAGCAAATGCCACTCCACCTAGGCCGCCAGCGAATGCACCAACAGCATATGCAGCAAGTTTGGTGCGCATAAGTGGCACACCCATCATGGAGGCGGCAAGCTCATCCTCACGGATTGCAAGCCATGCTCTGCCAAGTCGGCCGCGGCGCAATCTTAGGGAGATGAAAACCATTACCGCAGTTAGAAGTAAGAAGATTAATAACTTCCAACCAAAATCAAATGGCCCTAGATTTTTAACACCTACTGGAATTGGATCAACGCCTACAATTCCCTTAGTTCCATTGGAGATGTTATAGCCAAAGAAGTTCTCGCCATTGAAAAATACCTGCGGAATAATCTCACCAAAACCAAGGGTTACCAACGCTAGGTAATCACTCTTTAAACGAAGTGTTGGCGCACCAATTAAGATTCCAAATACGCCGCAGACAAAGCCGCCGATAAGTAAAACCATCCAGAAGTTAATATGAATACCAGGGGCCTCAGCTGGTACTGATCCTAGGAAGTTAATATTTAAGAAGTAGAAAAACTCTGACATAAACCAACCAGCGCAGTAGCCACCAATTGCCCAAAATGCTACATATCCAAGATCTAACAAACCGGCGTAACCAACCACAATATTTAGGCCAAGGGCCATAATTATGTAAACCAGTGATTCATTTATCGCAGAAGGTGGCATCCATCGGTAAATCGCATCATAGATACCAAGTGGTAATCCCTCCCAAGGCAGTAGGAATTGGTAGGTAATAAATAAAAGTAGACCAATTATTGAGTAGCCAGTAATCCATTTGCGATTTGATTTTGCTACATTATTTGGCGCTATTGTTTTAGCCATAGTTACTAAACCTTTTCCGTTACTGATTTGCCAAGCAAGCCGGCGGGCCTAAAGACTAAGATAATAATAAGAATTGCAAAGACAACACTTTGTGACCATGCCTGCCCAAAGGCGTATGGCAGACCATCATTTAAACCTTGAATCAAACCAATTAGTAGTCCACCAACTACAGCGCCCCATAGATTTCCAATCCCACCTAAAACTGCGGAGGTAAAGGCAATTAAGCCAAGCTGGAAGCCAAGGTTGTAACTAGTAGTGCCAATTGATTGCTGATACAAAAGCCCAGCAGCACCTGCCATCGCTCCACCTAAGGCGAAGGTAAAGGCGATTGTCTTATTAACATTAATTCCCATCAAAGTTGAGGCATCTTTATCTTGTGAGGTAGCGCGCATAGCTTTACCTTGCTTGGTATTGGTAACCAAATAGTTAAGTGCTAGTAGTAGTGGTAGGCCAATCAAAAATAGCCAAAGTGTAATTAAGCTGATGCGGATCTCACCGATGTAAATATCTCCACTTGGAATAACAGTTGGCCACTGCCTTGGTGTTGATCCATTCCACTTTAATCCAATGAAGTTAAGTAAAAATGACATACCAACTGCTGTGATCAATGGGGCCAGACGTGGGGCGTTGCGCAACCTACGGTAAGCCAATCGTTCAATCAACACATTTACAACCGCGCCAAAGATCATCACTGCAACTAGGCAGGAGGCAAATGCCAACCAGCCTTTTGGATTTGATTGATCTGCACCAATCCAATATGTGATAAAAAAGGATGAGAAGACTGCGCTGAGCATGAAGAGATCACCATGTGCAAAGTTAATTAATTCAATAATTCCATAAACAAGTGTGTAGCCAAGGGCAATTAACGCGTAGATCAAACCATTTCGTAATCCTGAGATAGCAACTTGAACAAATTGCTCCGGTGCCTTTACTAAGTTAACTAGCATCCAAACTGACATCAATAAGCTAATTACAATCGCGCCACTCTGTTCAATGCGTTGGCGGCGGAGTTGACCAGGGGTGCCAGTAAATTTCTTTGACTCGCTAACTTTAGCCAACTTTACTCCCCCTCTATCTTCACCTAGAACTGCGGTGCACTGCAAAACCCTATACCAAAAAATACAACAAAATTGCTAAAAATAATATAGGTGGCTGTATAAGAATTTGGGTGACCACCTTGCGGTGACCACCCAAATCTATACCTTAGTTATTACTGGTATTACTTGACTGTGATCTTCTTTACGAAGGTCTCTTTCTTGTCCGTAACGTTCAGAATTGTGATGTCCTTTGACAAGATATCACCGTTCTTATCGAACTTAAGTTGAGTTCCTACAACTGACTTAGCTGCAGAAATGTTTACAGTCTTCATCTTCTCGAAGATATCCTTACGGGTTCCGTTTGAGCGAGAGATTGCATCAAGAATTACTTGAGCAGCAGCTGCGCCGTAAACAGAGAATGAGCTAGTTGGAGCCTCACCGTATGTCAGAAGGTATTCATCTTGGAAATCCTCTGCAGCGCCACCCTTAGGGAATTGACTGATGTCAAGACCAGTAAATGAAAGGTAAGCACCTGCAGCCTCTGGCAATGCCAAGAAGTCTGGGTAACCTGTGAAGCCGTCTGGCATCATGAATTTAACTTTGGTGTTATCGCCAAGGTACTTAACCTTATCCTTAACAAGTTGTCCACCATTTAGGTCAAAGATTCCGCCAACATAAACCATATCTGGGTTAAGGGCTTTGATCTTTGTAAATAAAGCTTCGTAGTTTGTAGCCTTATCATCCCAGCCTTCACCAGCATCGCCAGAAGAAAGAACTGTAAGTCCTAGCTTCTTAGCATTTGTGGTGAATGACTTTGCAACACCTTGTCCGTATGTTTGACGGTCATTTAGAACGTAAACCTTAGAAACACCCAAGCTCTTTGCATACTCTGCAGCAGCAGCGCCTTGGTTATCATCGGTTGTTACAACACGGTAGTAGTTACGCTTACCATTTGGATAATACTTACCAGGCTCACCAGGATCCCACGCCTTTGTCAGACCAGGGTTAGTGTTTGCGTTAGATACCATAATCATTGGACCCTTTGGATCCTGATTTAAGATTGGCACAATAATCTTTGCGCAACCTGAGTTATAAGTACCCATTACCGCAACTTCGTCGCGAGCTGCAACGTGTGCTTGTGCATTCTTTGCGCACTGAGCATCATCCCAAGAGCCTTTAGCGGCTGTTGAGTTGTCATACTCACGGAATTTAATTATGTACTTACCAGCTTTGTTATTCATACGCTTTAATAGCAGTTTGATAGCTTTGTTTGTTGACTCGCTCTGATCAGCAGATCCACCTTGTTTTGGAAGGTCTGAAGAAATATACAGAGTTGTTGCAGCATTTGATGAGCTTGAAACTAGTGTCAAGCTAACAGCAGCTGCTACAAGAGCAACAAGTGCTACCTTTGCAGGATTTTTTTTCATTAAGAGGTATACCTTTCCTAGGATATTCGACACAGTGGACTCATGCCCACAATGCTGTGGAGAAAGGCTAGAGGTTGGCGGTGAATTTGACCAGTTCGATATCTGCCTAAAGGCTGAGAATTAGAGCAATTTTGAGTTTTTTACGCATGGTTTGGGGGTAGCAGGTAACAGTTTTGTTACCCTCACCAAGCCTAAGATTTATCGGGAGCTAAGTGCCTCAAAGTTGAGCCAACCTTGCCAAAGTAGAGCAAGGCCAGCATTGCAGTACCTGCAATCACTAATGCGGTAGTAATTGAGGTTAATTGAACTACCCAAGCTAATAAAGTTTTAGCAATCAAAATAATAAGTGTGTTAACAAAACTAAGTTGTGCAACTGCTAATGCATTTTTTCCATTATATAACCGCCCAGCAATTGAGAAGAAGATCGGCGCCATTGCCGAGGAGCCAAGTCCTGCTAATAGGAAGCCGAGTAAGGCGATAGTAAATGCCAGATTTTTATTGTTATCAACTAATAAGGTTGATGAGATCAACATTGTTATAAAGCCCGGGCCACCAAGTAGGCCAGCGGTTTTAATCCAAAATCGCTCACTTTGATGTCCTAGTGCCCAACCAATTGAGTAGCGGCCAATTATTAAGCCAAGTAAATAGATTAGATAAGTTAGGGTGGCAGTTGAAGTAGCCATTCCTAGCTCCTCTTTACCAAAGAGGGTGGCCCAATCTGCGATTGTAAACTCCACAATAGAGGCGCAGAAAAATCCCAAACTTAAAAACCAGTTAATTTTAAATTTAAATTGCTTTAGTGAGCTCACCTGATACTGGTCATCACTACCTGAATTTATTGGAAAGGTATTTGATAATTTTATAATACTAAATTGGGTAAGTAGCCAAACTATGATCATTAAGGCGGTAATGTGGGATGCAATTGAGATATGAGTTGATATCGCAAATGCAATTGCAGCGGTACTCATTGCGCCAACCCCCCAAGCTCCATGAAGTTTAGGAATAATTACTCTTCCTAACTCATCTTGGCGGTGAAGTGAATGGCCAGAGCTGGCAATATGGTAAATAGAGATACAAGCGCCAGCGGTGATATTTAAGAGTACAAAAAGCATTGGTGATCTAGTGTGTACTAAAAGTGAGTAGGTAAGTGAGATACCAGTTGAGCCAATTTGCAACGCTCGCTTTGCCCCAATTCGGTGAACGATCTGGCCACCAATTAATAACATAATTATTGAGCCAATAGATCCAGTACTTATTATGGTGCCAAAGGCGCCATTACTAACTCCTAAATTTGCTTTCAGATCTGGAGTTCGTGGGGCAAGTGACATTATTGAGATGCCAAACAAAAAAAAGATAAGACTTAGATGATTACGCTCTGCCTTTGAAAAATTACTCTTATTAAAGTTTTTCAAAAGAGTGCACTTGCTAATTGGCTCCGTGCCTTAATCAACCTTGGATCAGTTGGATCTACTAAATTAAATAGTGAAATTAAATGTGCTTTCACCTTATCTCTATCATCAGCTGAAAATGCTTTAACCGCTCTTAATAATCTATCAAAAGCTGCTTCATAATTACCGGATGCAATCTCAATATCAGCACACATCAGTTGACTGGTTAGATCATCATCTTTGGCATTTTTTAATGTTAATACTGGGTCAAGGCCTTCAATCCGCAGCATCAAATTAACCTGGGCTAATCCAATAACTGCTACCTGCTCATTTGGTTTACGTTTTAACCACGCCTCATATGAAATCTTCGCCGCTTTGTAATCACCTTTTTCCATCGCCTCAAAAGCTGCAACCTCCTCAGCCTCCATCGGAATCTCAGTTGGTCCCTCAGGTGCGCTACCTACCCCTTTTTGCGATGCTAGCTCTAGTAATTTATTAATTACCAGCCGAACCTGATCTGCTGGCGGAACTGATTCAAATAATGGCATTAGCTGCTCTGCAATAATTGCAATTGCAACTGGTACTGATTTAATTTGCAGCGCCTGGGCAACCTGGGGCTGGGCATCCACATCTACCGTACCAAGTTGCCAGGCATCTTTATCTGCCTGCTCTAACTTTCCTAATATCTCTAAGATCTCTTTAGATTGTCCACTCCTTGGTGACCAACAAAGAAGAATAATTACCTTTTCCTTTGATTTACTAACAAAATCAGCAACTAAATTCTCCTGTGTTACCACCTTGCCAAAGGCTGGGGTGGCATCTGCTGGTGGATTTTTTAGGGTGGAAAGATCAAAGACATTGCCAAAGCCTGCCCCGGTTGGTTTATTAAAACTCATACTTAGATCAGCACTCCTGAATCCATCCGATACGGCAAAACCTTTTCAATATAATCTTGGGTAGCAAAATCTAACCCAACATCTTTGCCTAGCTTCTCACCAAGATACCAGCGGTTCTCTAGAACCTCATGAAATAACTGCGCTAACTCAACTCTACCCTTTAAGTTATCTGGGACTTGATTTACTACCCGCTGGAAAACATCGGTGAGCCATTGCTTAACCACAATTGAGTGCGGCGTACTTGGTGGAAACTCCCGTGCCTTATATCGATCATAGGAGGCAAGTAATCGCTTTGCCTGCAGCTCCTCTGCTTGCAATCCCATTAACTCAGCTAATCGATTAGCGTGATAACGGGCAGCAACTAACTTTGGTTGAAACTTAATTGATCCCTTATCCCCAGTAGTTGTTACCTCAACCTCTTCAACTGCAAAACCTAAATCTTGTAGTGATCTCATTGCCCGCTCCACCGCTTGGCGATCTGATGCATCTAATATCTGCGGCTCCTTAAGCATCTTCCAAAGCCTGCGATACCTTTTAATAACACCATCGGAGGCTCGAACTGGATTTATCTCCTGCGATAAAACACCAGCTACTGCTAGATCCTCTAATTCTGCTGCCACATTAAAGTGGGCTAGCTCTAAATCATGTTCACGTTGGCCATCACTTAAAGATTTTTGAAACTCACCAGTCTCAGCATCAACTAGGTATGCGGCGAAATCATTGGCATCTCTTCTAAATAAAGTATTAGATAGTGAGCAATCCCCCCACCAAAAGCCGAGTAGATGAAGGCGCACTAAAAGTAAGGCGAGGGCATTTGCCATATTTAATATCTCAGTAGGGGTAAGTGATCCACTTAAAATAACTCGGTATGGCAGTGAGTAGGGTAGGTACTTTGTAACTAGCGCCGGTGGTAGCTCATTACCATCAGAATCAACCCTGCCCTCAATAACTGCAACCGGCTCAACACATGGGGCGCTTTGCTGATTTAAATCCCGCAGCAATGTGTACTCACGGTTTGCAAACTCAGCAACAGTCTCTTTAACGGCAAAGATCTCGCTATTGCTTTTATCTGGATTGGATCTAATTAACCTAACTACGTGGCGTGAGATACCACGCATACTGGTCAGCACCTCATCCTCTGGCCAGCCTTCAAGTGGTTTATCCCAGGGCAGATTAGCTAAGGTGGCGATCTCCTCGCCTAATCCTTTGATTCGCAGTCCACTCACAGCACTATTCTCTCTTATTTAACTACTTAGCCACTAATCAGATCGTATGAAGTAAGTTAAAAGAAGGTTAAAATCCTGCTTATGGCTAGATTTACTAAACCAAGAATTGCGGCAAAGTTGCTGCGGCGCAAAGCTGTTGGAAATACTGCAGAGGATTTTGGTGAGGCTGGTAAACCAGTTGATACCACTCACCCCTTTTACTTTGGCTTTATGGTCACAGTTGGCGCACTCCTTGCCCTTATAACTTTGCGTGCTTTAGCCTCAGCCTCTGCAGTATTTATTTTGATTATTGTTTCAATCTTTTTAGCAGCAGGTTTAAACCCAGCGGTTTTATTTTTCCAAAACCGCGGTTTAAAGCGAGGCATGGCAGTTGGTGCGGTAATGGCATCTGTCTTAATCTTTGTGGCAGCCTTTATTGCGATCGCAGTTCCACCCCTTATTGAACAAGGAAATCAATTACTAGAGAATGCTCCCCAATTAATTAGAGATCTAAACAACAATGCATTTATAAATGATTTAAACAATAAGTATGGGGTAATTGACTCTTTGCAAACAAGGATTGATTCGGTAATTAAAGATGGTCAATTTGCCGTTACCGCCTTTGGTGGCGTAATTGGTGTTGGTAAAGCGGTGGTATCCGGCTTGGTCTCTACCTTAACAATTCTTACCCTCACCCTTTACTTCCTGGCATCTCTTCCTCAGGTAGTTGAGATTGGTCTGAAGTTTGTGCCAGCATCTAGAAGAAGTAGAGTTTCAAAGTTAGTTAATGCAATTATTTCTCGGGTTGGCTCCTTCGTCGGCGGACAAGCAATTATTGCTGCCCTTGCTGGGATATTTATCTTAATCATGGGCTTAATAATTGGAATGCCATACTCAGGCCCTCTTGCAGTAATTGTTTTAGTTTGTGGCTTTATTCCATTAATTGGTCACTTTATTGGGATGACCATCGTTACCTTAGTTTGCCTAACTGCATCTCTTTCAACAGCTGCGATCGCACTTGCAAGTTACATAATCTATGTTCAGATTGAGAACTACGTAATTACACCTCGTATTATGAAAAGATCACTTTCAATTCCAGGACTTGTAACAATTATTGCAGCACTCCTTGGTACTTCTCTTTTAGGTTTAATCGGCGGCTTACTTGCAGTTCCTATTGCTGCTGCAATATTACTTATTTTAGATGAGGTTGTTTTTCCAAGAGCGGATCAATCTTAAATCTCAGTTGGAAGCGGCAATCTGCTTGGCGCAATAATCTTCACAATCTCACTTAACACTAAATAAACCATTGGCTCTCCCACCCAAAGGTGTTTTGCGCCATCAATATTAATTTGCTTAAGATTTGGCAGATTTGAAAATCGAATTTTTGCTTGTTCAGGTTTTAAGTAATCATCATGCTCTGGAATAAGGGCTGTAATAGGACGGCCATCCTTTGCCCAAAACTTAAGATCCTCATCGGTTGTGCTCAACATTGGCGGGCTTAATAATATTAATTGTTTAAGGCGAGTATCTCGCCCGTATTGCAGTGCTAACTCAGTTCCAAATGACCAACCAATTAAATATAGATCTTTAACCTTTAACTGATCAAAGCAGTAATTAATCGCAGCTAATACATCTAACTTCTCACTTTTGCCCTGATCAAACTCACCCTCACTCTTTCCTGCTTCACTACTGGTGCCTCTGGTGTTAAATCTAATTATTTGAATACCTGCCATCGCCGGCAATCTATTTGCTGCCTTTTTATAGATATGTGAATCCATCATTCCCCCACCTGATGGATTCGGATGCAGCATTAATAGAGAACTACTTATCTCACCCTCAGGGCTAGCAACCTCACCAATTAGATCAAGCCCATCACTTGTTTTGATCGTAATTGGGGTGCGAAGTGCGGGCAAAATAGTTGAGGGTCTAATTAACTCTGACATGAAGAAAGAGTTTACTCTTACCCCATGAGCACAACTGCCACCTTTGATAAAGCTGATCCAGCAACTGGTGAGGTAATTGCTCAATATAAGAATTTTTCCCAAGATGAGGTATTCACTTGCGTTGATAGCGCACACCTTGCAAGTATTAGATGGGCTGAGTTTGGTTTTACTGCCAGAAAGCGCACATTACTTAAATGGGCTTCATATATAACAAAAAATCAAAAAGAGATTGCGCGCTTAGTTGCTAGTGAGTGTGGCAAGCCAATTGGGGATGCTGCTTTAGAGGTCTCTATTTCAATTGATAACCTATCTTGGGCGGCAAAACATGCTGAACAGATTATGCGTAAGCAAGATCGACCATCTGGCTTATTAATGTTTAATATGAAGGCACAGGTGCAAAGATCACCCCTTGGTGTGGTTGGTGTAATTGGCCCGTGGAATTATCCAATCTTTACCCCAATGGGATCGATTGCATACGCACTTGCTGCTGGAAATACGGTTGTATTTAAACCATCTGAGTTCACACCAGGTGTTGGAAAGTGGCTTGCTGATTCATTTGCCCAAATTGCACCCTTTGAAAATATCTTAACTACCGTAACTGGATTACCAGATACTGGAAAAGCGTTAACAGAGTCTGCGGTAAATAAGATCTCATTTACCGGATCTACTAGAACTGCTAAAAAAGTTGCTGCATCCTGTGCTGAACGAATGATTCCAGTTGTTCTTGAGTGTGGAGGTAAGGATCCCGTAATTGTTGAAACAGATGCTGACCTTAAGTTAGCTGCTGAGTACGCGCTCTGGTCTGCGATGGCAAATGCTGGTCAATCATGTATTGGGGCAGAGCGAGTTTATGTCGTTGAATCAGTGGCTGATCAATTTATTGAGATTATTACAAATATGGCTAAGAAGATCCAGGTTGGTAAGGATTACGGACCTGCCACTATGCCATCACAATTAAATGTAATTCAATCTCACCTAGATGATGCCAAAGCAAAGGGGGCTAAGTTTTTAGTAGGAGGAGCTGATTCAGTTAAGGGCGCCTTTGTTGAGCCGGTAATTATGGTTGATGTGCCAGAGGATTCAACTGCTATGACCCAGGAGACCTTTGGTCCTACCCTTGCAATAAATAAAGTTCTTAACACAGATGAAGCGATCAGATTATCTAATGCCAGCTCATACGGCCTTGCTGCTGCAGTATTTTCAAAACGAAATGGTGAGCAGATTGCATCAAAATTAGCTTGCGGAATGGTCTCAATTAACTCAGTATTTTTATTTGCAGCCATTCCTTCGGTGCCATTTGGCGGAGTTAAGGACTCAGGTTACGGAAGAATTCATGGCGCAGAGGGCTTACTTGAGTACACCTACGCACGTACAGTAGTTAAAACTAGATTTAAGATACCGTTGAAATTTACATCCTTTAAGCGCACAAAGTTATCTGAGAAGGTATTAACTACCTTAATTAAACGTTTACACGGCAGGGGTAAGTAAGTACTTTCTACCTTCTCTATACAACTATTTACCTCTCGTTCACCTGTCAAAGGCAATCTACCTATCACTTCGGTGAGAAAATTTACTCACTTCCCTAAACAGCTCTTAATTGACTGAAGAAGGGAGGATGCCATGGCACAAATTATTGAATTTCCTTGCTGCAATTTCTGCCGTTCAGTTGAGCTTGGAATATTTATTACTGAAAAAAACAACCCAATGGTTATGTGTGATGAGTGCGGATACGCATGCACTGCCACTATCGAACACTTTGACCAACCATTAACTAAAGTATCTGTTTCTTAACTGGTACTTAAAATTTAGTAAGTAGCCCTACCGCCTGAGATATCAAAGGTAAATCCGGTGGTAAATGAGCATGCCTTGGATCCCATAAATGCAATTATCTCTGCCACCTCACTTGGTTCACCAAGGCGACCGGCTGGAATCTTTGCGATCATGTAATCCAAAGTTTCCTTCGCAGTGTTGACATTAATTGGAGTGGCAATTACCGCAGGTGCTAAGGCATTAATAGTTATGCCATCTGTTGCCACCTCTTTAGCGACACCTTTTACAAAACCAATTAAGCCAGCCTTTGCGCTGTTGTAGGGTGCCATCTTTGGATTTCCCTCTTTGCCAGCAATGGATGCAACTTGAACGATGCGGCCATACTTTTGTTTTTTCATAATTGGCAGTACTGCTTGGGTTAACCAGATCGCACCAAATAGATTTACAGCGATTACATTCTGAAATTCATCCCACTTAATATTCTCAACTAAAACACCGGTAGGTCCTGGATAGCCTGCGCAATTTATTAATGCATCAATTCGCTTGTGCTTACTTGCTAAGGAACTTATTAAATCCATAACACCGCTCTGATTTGAGATATCAAGTAAGGCGGACTCTGCTTGGAAACCAGCTTTGGTAATTAAATTAATGCTCTCATCTAAACCAGATTGATTTAAATCAACACAAATTACCTTTGCACCACGGGAGGCGATTAAAATAGCGGCTGATCTGCCAATACCACTGGCTGCGCCAGTAACAATTACTACCTGGTCTGCGTAGGAGATCTGCTCAAAGCCGCTGTTGTTACTCATTATTATCCGATTATACTTGCCTTCTCTAATTATCTAAAAAGTGATTTGAATGGAGCAGCATGGCATCCTGGCCGAGCACAAGAGATCCTAAGGGTCCAATGAAGCGCTCAATTGGAATATTAAATAAGCAAAAGATCCAATCCCAAGATGCCGATGGCATCCCAGAATCAAATAAGCGTTTTGCCGATGGCTCCCGTTACAAAATTGAGATTCCTTCAGTTGAGGGGCCTGCTGCATTTAAAACTGTAATTGATGAGGCAAAAAAACATAAGTTAATTATTCATCGCATCTCCCAAGGCTCTGGAATTATGATGCAAACCGATGCTGAGATTAAGCAGATGGTTGCTATGGGTAAAAAAGAGAAGATTGAGGTTTGTTTATTTGTTGGCCCTCGTGCATCTTGGGATATTGGCAAGCAGGTGTCAGCCTCTGCCGGTGTAATCGCATCACCAACACTTCGCGGTGGTGATCAACTTAGATTTGCATTAGAGGATGTAATTCATGGAGTTAATTTAGGCCTTCGCAGTGTTTTAGTTGGCGATCTTGGGCTGTTAAAAGTATTAGGTGAGGCAAAGCGCAAAGGAGATCTACCTAAGGAGTTAATCCTTAAGACCTCTGTTGCATTGGTTTGTAATAACCCAGCGACCGCTGCACTACTTGAGGATATTGGCGCAACTACTTTAAATCTAGCTACAGATCTATCTCTGCAACAGATTGCTGCAATCCGCTCCCAGGTTGATATCCCAGTTGATATATATGTTGAAGGACCAGATGATTTTGGTGGGGCGGTTCGTCATTATGAAAGCCCTGATTTGGTAAGAGTTGCTTCCCCTATCTATTTAAAGTTCACACTACGTAACTCACCTGGTTTATATCCATCAGGTGCTCATATTCAAGGTTTAGTTGAATCAACTGCGCGTGAGCGAGTCAGAAGAGCTGCAATAAGTAAGGCGATATTAGATCGGTATGGTTTTAAGAAGTAATGCCAAAGTTATTAATCTTTGGCGGCACCGGCGTGCTTGGTTCTGCAATTGCTGAAAAGTACCAAGCAAATGGTTATCAGCTAACTTATGGGGTTCGAAAAATAAGTAATCCAGATAACCAATTCCTTCTTCCACTAAGTGAGGAGCCAGTACCAGAGCTCTTAAAGGGTCAGTTATTTGATACGGTAATTTTTGCGCAAGGAGCAAATAATAATGACTCGGTAATGAATCATTCGATAGATGATTTAAATAGATTATTTGAGGCAAATGTTACTTTTATTAGTGAAACCTCTAAAGCATTACTCTTGCACAATCTTATTAAGCACAAAGGAAAAATTGTTATTTTAAGCTCCTTCTGGGAGCAATTAACCAGACAGGACAAGATGTCTTATACCGTTACCAAGGCAGCGGTTGGCGGCCTAGTTAGATCTATGGCAGTTGATCTGGGAAATGCAAAAGGGATTTTAGTAAATGGTTTACTTCCTGGTGTGGTTGATTCACCAATGGCAAGAGGGTTACTAAAACCTGAGCAGATTGAGAATGTGCAATGGCAAACTCCAGGACATCAAATGGTTGTGCCCCTTGATGTGGCAAATGCTGCTTATCTATTAGGTTGTGAAGATAACACTGCAATCTCTGGTCAATCTCTATTTGTTGATTATGGCTTCTCTGTCGCCAGAGTCTTATAGGAAAGCTTGTGAGTGTTGAATTATTAGATGAGACAACGGTAATTGATTATCTAATTAGTAAAGGCGTGATTGCAAGTACTGAGATCGCTGAGGTTGAGGTACTAACTGGCGGAGTCTCAAATGTGGTTTTAGCAATTACTACCCCAAATAAAAAGTTAGTTTTAAAGCAGGCACTTGCTGAACTTAAGGTAAGTGAAAAGTGGGAGGCAGATCAGCGCCGGGCAATTGTTGAGGCAAATGCTATTGAGTTATTTCATCAATTAAGTCCAGCACAGGTCCCAAAGTTAGTTTTTCTAGACTCTGAGCGCTTTATTTTGATTTTAGAGCGAGTTCCAGTTGGTAGCACAGTTTGGAAATCAGATCTTCTAGCTGGGGTAATTAATCCAGATATTGGCGCTAAGTTAGGTAAGACACTTGCTACTTGGCATAACTTTGGTGAGAAAAATCCTGAGGCAAAAATTAAGTTTATGGAGGACTCATTATTTGAGCAGCTTCGAATCGATCCTTTTTATCGCTTTGTAGCAGCAAAGAATCCACAGCTTGAGGTGGCAATTCGAAAGTTAATCAATGAATTAGAGGGAGATAAGACCACGATTGTTCATGGCGACTTCTCCCCTAAAAATATTATGGCATCGATGAATGATGATATTTATATTTTAGATTTTGAGGTTACCCATGTTGGTAATCCAGTATTTGATTTAGCATTTTTAATTGCACATTTACTTTGCAAATTTTTTAGGGCAGAGGAGAGGTTGCAGGCAAAGTTATTAGCAAATACTGCAGCTACTTTTACTAGGGAGTATCAAAAACTGCGGCCAATTGATCCATCACTGGCCAAACATGCAGCTCTTATTGCACTTGCTCGAGTAGAGGGAAAATCAACTGTTAATTATCTAAGTGAGTCACAGCAAAAGAAGCTACAAACTTTTACTAAATCGATATTAGCTGCTAGTAGTCATACAACAGTTGAGGGCTTATTTGAAATGAGTGCTAAATGAAGATAAATAAAGTAATCGGCTATCAAGTATTAGATTCACGGGGCCGGCCAACAGTTGCTGCATCTATTTCACTAACTGATGGCAGCACTCATACCGCACGGGTGCCATCTGGGGCATCTACTGGAGCACATGAGGCGAAGGAGTTACGTGATGTTGGCAGTAAGTATGCAGAGAGGTTTTATTCAGGTCTTTCAGTGCAACAGGCGGTGGCAAATATTAATGAAAAGATTGCGCCAAGATTAGTTGAGGAGCAGATTGATTTAAATTTAGTAGATGCGCAATTAATTGAGTTAGATCCAAGTAGTGATCATACGCACCTTGGTGCTAATGCCACTCTTGCAGTATCACTTGCTGCAGCATACGCCGATGCTCACTCCCAAAATAAATCACTTGCTAGATACTTTAATCCTGAGGGTAAATTACTAATTCCAATGCCGATGGTAAATATTTTATCTGGCGGTGCCCATGCAAACCGCGCTATGGATATTCAAGATCTTCTAATCATTCCAACGGGTGCAAAATCATTTACTGAGGCACTCTCTTGGATTGTGGCAGTGCGCGAGATGGCGGCAAAGCTTGGCAAAGAGGGGGGCTTTGTTACTAATTTAATCGCCGATGAGGGCGGTCTATCTATTGGATTTGATTCCATTGAAAAAGCTTGTGAGTTTGTGGTTAATGCAATCGAAAAGGTTGGATTAAAGGTTGGAGTTGAGGTTAATTTAGCACTTGATGTCGCCTCAACCCAGTTTTTTGATGGCAAAAATTACCATCTAACTACCCAAGGCAAGAGTTACACATCATCTGAGTTTGTTAAATACATAAATACTGTAGTTTCAAACCAACCAATTATTTCAATTGAGGATCCATTTGCCGAGGATGATTGGTTGCCTTGGCAGGCCTTTATGCAGGAGTGCCCAAAGAAGCTTCAGGTATTAGGAGATGATCTATTAACAACTAATTTAACAAGATTAAATAAGGCAATCGCTGAAAAAAGTGCTAATGCAATCTTGATCAAAGCCAATCAAAATGGCTTAGTTAGTGCAACCCTTAATGTCTTAAAACAAGCCAGAGCAAATAACTTTAATACAGTAGTTTCTGCAAGATCTGGAGAAAATGAAGACTCTTGGTTAGCTGATTTAGCAACTGGTTGGGGAGCTGGACAAATAAAGGTTGGCTCAACCCATGGCTCTGAGCGAAATGCTAAGTGGAATAGATTGTTAGAGCTTGAGGCAACTGAGAAAACTAAATTCGTTAATCCTTTTGCTTAAATATTAATGAGAATGCCGTGGCACGTAATCGCCACTGCTACCAACTAGAAAATCAAGATCTGCTCCCAAGTGTGCTTGTTGCACATGCTCGATATACATCTTGCTCCAACCGCGATCTGCCTTAGGTTTTGGTGGCACCCAAGCAGCCTTTCGTTTTGCTAACTCCTCCTCTGATACAAGTAAATTTAATTTACGATTTGGTACATCTAATTCAATCTCATCTCCATCTTGCACAAATGCAAGTGGCCCACCAGCGGTTGACTCTGGGGAGACATGTAATACAACAGTTCCATATGCAGTGCCACTCATTCTGGCATCTGAGATTCTAACCATGTCAGTAATACCTTGATCAAGCATCTTCTTTGGCATTGGCATGTTGCCAACCTCCGGAAATCCTGGATAACCCTTAGGACCTGAGTTTTGCAGAACTAAAATTGTGTCTGGTGTTACCGGCAGATTTGGATCATCTGCCACCTTTAGATACTCCTCAATCTCTTTAAATACTAAAGCTTTACCTTTATGAGTTAATAAATTTGGTGAGGCAGCAGATACTTTAATAATTGCCCCATCTGGAGCGAGTGAGCCACGAACTACCACAATGCCAGCTCCTGCTGCCTGGAATGGTTTGCTAGCTGGCGTAATAACCTCTTTATTCCAATTCTCGGCTCCTTCAATATTTTCCTTAACAGTTTTTCCAGTAACAGTTATGTGATCGGTGTGAATTAAGTTAGCGATCTCCTTCATTACCGTTGGCACGCCTCCTGCATCAAAGAACTCCTCCATCAGGAATTTACCGCTAGGCATCATGTTGGCAATTACTGGAACCTCTTTACCTAACTTATCAAAATCATCCAAAGAAAGTGGCACACCAACTCGGCCAGCAATTGCAAGTAGGTGAACTACTGCATTTGTAGAGCCACCGATCGCAGCAAGAATCTTGATCGCATTTTCAAATGCTTTACGGTTTAATACTTTAGAAAGCTTTAAATCCTCCTCAACCATCTTTACAATTCTTCGCCCAGAAAGATGAGCAAGTGTGAACTTACGTGAATCAACTGCAGGAATTGCAGCAGCTCCTGGTAATTGCACACCCAGTGCTTCAGTAACACATGCCATTGTTGATGCAGTTCCCATGGTCATACATGAACCTTGGCTACGTGCTGAGCATGATTCCATTGCCATAAACTCTTCAAAGGTAATTTTTCCACTTCTAACCTGCTCGCTATATTTCCAAACCAATGTGCCAGAGCCAACTGCTTGACCTTGATAGCGCCCATTCAGCATTGGTCCACCAGTAATCATTAATGTTGGCAAGTCCACACTTGCTGCGCCCATTAATAAGCCAGGTGGAGTTTTATCGCAATTACCAAGTAGAACAACACCATCTAATGGGTGGGATCTAATTAACTCCTCAACCTCCATCGCAAGCATGTTGCGATATAACATGGTGGTTGGTCGTTGCAGTGATTCACTAAGTGACATTGCTGGAAACTCAAGTGGAAAACCACCAGCTTCCCAGACTCCGCGCTTAACCGCTTCGGCAACATCATTTAAAGATCCATTGCATGGATTTAACTCTGACCATGTATTTGCAATACCAATTACTGGACGACCATCAAAAACATCTGGGGCGTAACCTTGGTTACGAAGCCGTTCACGGTGGATATAGCCACCCTTATCTTTTAATCCAAACCAGTACTGGCTGCGGCGATCAAACTTCTCTTCGCTCACGCTCGCCCTCTCCTGATATTTCTACTCTCAAATAATGAGAAATTTCCTATGTTAAGGTTTCTTATTCTAGTTCATTAGAGCCAAAACTTCACCTCAAAGGAAAAGTGAGAATAATGAGAATCGCTCGCCTAGGTCAGATCTATAAGGAAAAACCAGCAGTATTAATCTCAGATACTGAAGCGGTTTTTGTTGATGACTTAATCAGTGATTTTAATCGAGTTGAGTTAGAAAATGGTGGGCTAGCGAAAATACAAAAGGCTGATTTAAGTAATCGAGCTAAGGTTAAAATTGCAGATTATCGAATTGGTTCACCCGTTGCTCGGCCAACAAAAGTTATTTGTGTTGGTCTAAATTATGCAAAGCATGCCATTGAATCTGGTATGACCCCACCTGCTGAGCCGGTGATATTTATGAAGGCACCAGATACAGTTATTGGACCAAATGATGAAATTATCGTTCCACCAAACTCATTAAAGACAGATTATGAGGTTGAGTTATGTGTAGTAATAAGTAAAAGCGCACTTTATTTAAAATCACCAGAGCAGGCATCTGATTACATACTTGGTTACACAATCTCCCAGGATGTTTCTGAGCGCCACTGGCAGGTTGAGCGAAGTGGTCAGTGGGTAAAGGGCAAATCATTTCCAACCTTTAATCCAATGGGACCATGGATTATTACAGCTGATGAATTAGCAAAGAATGGGTTTGATCCAAACAACCTAGCACTTTCTTGCACAATTGATGGGCAGGTAAGACAGAACTCAAGAACTAATGATTTAATTTTTAATATCAACCACTGCGTTTGGTATATCTCCCAGTTTATGGAGTTAAAGGCGGGAGATGTAATTAATACTGGTACACCAGAGGGTGTTGGTATGGGATTTAAACCAGAGAAATTCCTAAAAGGTGGCGAGAGTATTGTTACAACTATTGAAGGAATTGGTACTATTAAAAATAAGGTTATAAATTACTAAGATCTAAACTACCTATTTTTATTGGAAACCCGCGATAGAAATATCGCAAAGACAAGTGCTACAACAATTCCAGCATTTAAGCCCATTTCATAGATTGCTCTGCGAAAGGTCTCATCTGACTTTGATGCTTCCAGAGTAAGTGAAGCACCCACCGTTAAAATATGCCGAACCGCTGCGATCACGCCAATAATTAAGAACTTATCTAACTGATAAGCGCCATCGGTAAATCTTGAGATCACGGTGCGTAAAATCTCTAAAATGATCACGATAAATAAGACGTCATTTACCCCTTGAATCATGCCATTTGGGAAAAATGGAGCAGTTTGCACCAAGCGCTTTATAACAAAGAAAAAAGCAGTTACACCAATTATCAATAAAACGAAGGCCAAGATTGCGTGAAATATATCCTCAACCTGATCAATTAATTTTTCAGGCAGTATGAATTTACCTTTGCCTGATTCCTGATCAGAATTTTTTCCCATGGCTAAATAATAGCGGCTTGCCTAATTAAATTGCCGTATTGCTGCGTTGGCCATTAACAATTCGCTCAATTCCATATGGATTACTGTTTTGAAGCTCTGCGGGTAATTGATTTTCTGGAAAGTTTTGATAAACAACTGGCCTAACAAAACGATAAAGTGCATCTAACCCAACTGAGGTGGTATGGGTAGATGATGCCGGCCATTGGCCACCATGATTTTGTGCAGCTGTCACTGAAACTGCGGTTGGAAAACCATTCCAAATAATTCGGCCAGCTAATTGAGTTAGTTGATTAACTAACTCCTTAACATTCTCACCTGCCTGCACATGAAGTGCAGCCCCTAGCTGACCAGCCATCGCCTTAGCAATTGTTAAATACTGATCAAAGGGTGCTCTGATAATTACTGAGGTTGGACCAAAGTGCTCTTCCAGTAAATCATCGTGATTTTTAACATCTGCCCAATCAACCACAAAGATATTTGGCGTAACACCAAAGCCATCATCATTAGCCATACCGGTAATTACTTTAAGCCCTTTTGATTTACTCAAAGATGTTATTACCTCTTTAAATCTATTAGCAATTCCTTTATTCAATAGCGGGGGAACCTTTTGCTGACTAAGGTAGCTTTGAACTTGAGCAATAAATTTATCTCCGGCAGCATCATTTGATACCACCATAATTCCAGGCTTTGTACAGAACTGACCGGAGCCAAGAAGTGCTGAATCTACCGCCGCCTTTGCTAACTCATCAGCTTTTTCTGATAACGCACCAGGGGTAAAGAAAACTGGATTTAGTGATCCCATTTCGGCATAAACTGGAATTGGAATATCACGCTCCCCTGCTAATTTAATTAATAATTTTCCAACTAAACCAGAGCCGGTAAATCCAATTGCAGTTATCTCTGGTGCTTTAGCAAGCCAATGTGTTATCTCAGGACTTACACCCTGCACAATTGCAAATAATTCCTTTGGGAAACCTTGTGAGGTTAAGCCTTTTACTACCGCTTCATAAACTGCTTGACAGGTATTTGGATGTGATGGATGGGCTTTAGCAATTACTGGACACCCGGCAGCAAGAGCTGATGCGGTATCAACACCGGCAACTGAGAATGCCAATGGAAAATTGCTGGCTGCAAATACCGCAACCACACCAAGGGGTTGCTGTGATTTACGAAGATCAGGGCGGGCAACTGGTAAAAAGTTAGGATCAGCTAAATCAATAATTGGTAGTAGATGGCCACCAGTTTTAACTAAGTTGGCAAAGGCGCGAATTTGAATAACAGTTCTCATTACCTCACCAGTTAAGCGAGGCATTGGAAGTGCGGTTTCAAGGTGGGCGGTATCGGCTAATTTTTCTTTATCGGCTTCAATTGCATCTGCAATTGCATTTAATAATGCTGCCCGTTGTGTTGGATTTGTAGATGCAAGCTTTGCTTTAACACTTTCAGCTGCTTTGATAGCGGCGCTAGTTTGAACTAAATCCCACTCTGCTATCTCAGCCCCGACAGCCTGACCAGTTGCCGGATTTTGGGCGGTAAAGGTTTTACTCATTTAGTAACTATAACTAAAGAAGTGAAAATAAAATATTTTGTTCACAAAGATCTCAATATCTAGGAGCATTTCGGGTTCGCTCTACCTTTGGCTTTCGCATACTTCGCTTACTCCAGCAGATGTTATGCCAGTGGCGACGCCCCTCTTGGTCATGCTCTAACCATGCCACTGTGTGTGGGGTGGCTAGCGGAATTAATTGATCACAACCTGGACAGCGATATGGTTTATTTGAGGTAGAACCACTAATTAACCGAACTACAAAAATTCCATCATCATGCTCTTCAATTGATTCATTAGATGTGGTCATCTCACGCTCTTGATTACTGCCCGCCGCCCGCTTGGGCTTACCCTTTGTGCCCTTTTTACGTGAACTCACAGGATCATTCTCCCAATCAAATTAAGTAATTATTACCAATTACGGCAGGATGTCGCCATGAGTCAGAGCCCAGCGATCGAAATTAGTGGACTAGTTAAAAATTATGGTGCTAAAGCTGCGCTAGCTGGTATTGATTTAACTGTTGAGCGAGGTGAGATATTTGCACTCTTAGGTCCAAATGGTGCTGGCAAGACTACAACTGTTGAAATTTTAGAGGGGTACCGTAAGGCAAGCTCTGGAAGGGTGAGTGTTTTAGGCTTTGATCCAGCAACTAAAGGATCAGCTGCCCAAAAATGGCGAAATCAAATTGGAATTGTTTTGCAATCAACTAATGATTCAGCAGACCTTTCTGTAATTGAAACTATCTCGCACTTTGCAAATTACTATGAAAAACCACGGGATGTGCAGCAGGTGATTGATGAGGTCGGTTTACGAGAAAAAGTTAATGCAAAGGCAAGGGAGTTATCTGGTGGGCAAAGGCGTAGATTAGATGTTGCCCTTGGAATTATTGGCTCACCACAACTTTTATTTTTAGATGAACCAACTACTGGCTTTGACCCTGAGGCACGTAGATCATTTTGGGAGTTAGTTAGAACTTTGCAGTCTGAAGGAACAACTATCTTGCTAACTACTCACTATTTAGATGAGGCACAAGCTCTTGCTGATCGGGTTGGTGTAATTAATGATGGAAAAATAATTGAGATAGCAACCCCAGATACTTTAGGCGGCCGTAATAACGCACCTGCCAAAGTCTTGTGGCTAGAGAATGGTTCTACCCAAGAGTTATTCAGTAACAATCCAACTGAAGAGGTTATGAAGTTAAGTAAGCGCTTTGATGGCCAAATTCCTGAACTACAAGTTTTGCGCCCTAATTTAGAGGAGATATATCTTCGAATGATTGGTGAACTTAAATGAATGGGCTAACTGAAACATTAAGAATTGGTTTACTGCGAGGTGGTCTTGAGTTAAAACAGTTTATGCGCCAACGTGAGTCAGTTGTATTTACCATATTCTTCCCAGTCATTTTGTTATTTATCTTTGGAACAGTATTTAAAGACACAATTGCGCCGGGAGTTACATTTAGCCAGTACTTTGTTGCAGGCATGATCGCATCTGGTTTGGTAAATACTGGGTTTCAACAACTTGCCATCACAATTCCGATGGAACGCGACTTTGGTACATTAAAACGGCTACGAGGCACACCGATGTCAGTTGCTTCCTACTTTATTGGCAAAGCTCTACTAGTAACAATATTAATGATTCTGCAAACCGCACTTTTATTAGTATTTGGTACATTAATGTTTGGCTTAAATATGCCAACTAACCCATCTTCATGGATTACCTTTACTTGGTTAGTTATTTTAGGAAGTGCCTGCTCAACTGTGCTAGGAATTGCTTTTTCAGTTGTACCAAAAAATGGTAGAGGTGCCTCTGCAGTAGTTTCACCAATTGTAATTATCTTGCAATTTTTTAGTGGTGTATTTTTTGTTTTCACCTCACTTCCTACCTGGATGCAACAATTTGCGGCTATCTTTCCACTTAAATGGTTAACCCAAGGAATGCGCTCGGTCTTTTTACCAGCAGATTTTGCCACTCAAGAGGTTGCTAAAAATTGGGAGATTGGAAAAACTGCCTTAGTACTTGTTATTTGGTTGGTACTTGGATTGATTTTTGCAGTTAAAAAATTTAAGTGGAGCCAAGAATGAGGTTAAAATTATTTTTAGTAGCAGTACTTGGTATCACTCTTATAACACCAGATACCTTCGCCGCTACGCCAACACCAAAATCAACCACCGCACCAGTTAAACCAACTGCTGCTAAGTCAACTTCACCATCTAGTACTTCATCAGTTAAGCCAAGTAGTAAGGCAACAACTAAAAAGCCGGTTAAGAAGAAAAAAGTTAAAAAGAGTGCTACTCCAATTCCATCTCCATCCCCAGTTTGGCCACCTGTTGGCTTTACTGCAAATAATGGAATCTACGCAAAGATTCCATCCGGAAAGGAGTTACTAGGCCTGATATCTGCTAAGTCAAAATTAGCGGCAGATGTTGCAAAGTGTGATGTTAATGCCTGTGGTGCTGTAATTATCGCATCAGATTTCACCTGTAATTGGTGGGAGATTAGATCAACTGTCTCTGGTATTGACCCAAATGATTTAACAAAAAGAGTAATTTTAGGAAATCTACGTACTACTCATACAAAATTTAAGCCCAGAACTTATGCAAATATTATCTTAGTCAGCGATGAACCCTTATTTATACCATCTGTCATAGACCAAGCTACTGGGCAAAGTGCTGCACCAGTTGCCAGGGTTGGTATCTCAGTTGGTAATATTTCAGCCATCTGTCATAAATCTGAGACAGAGGAAAAATTGCTAAGTAATACTTATACACCTAATAAGTAATGGTTAGGGGATTAAATTGCTAGGCGGTATTAATAACACCTTATTTTTAACATCACTATCTGGCTTTGTAGTTGTGGGATTTCTTTCATTAATGCTTAGGTGGGCATTTTCAAATAATAAATCACTGATAGAGGGGCCTAAAAAAGTTGGTGGCGAAGATGATTACGGCTTACTTAAAGTCGCTAACTCTCCTAAAAATCATATTGAGGGAGAGATGCTGCGGCAAAGATTATTAGCTGTAGGAATTAAGGCAACACTTTCTCAAACAAAAGATGGACCAAAGATTTTAGTTTTTGAAAAAGATTTGCAGATTGCTAAAGCAACCTTAAATAGCTAACGATTTGCTCCAGGTACCCAAAGTTGATCGCCAATCTCCTTATTTGCATAGCGTGCTAATACAAAGAGAAGATCAGATAATCTATTCAAATACTTTGCCGTGATTGGATTAACACCGCCACCAAATGCGTGAATCGCATGCCAGGTGTCTCGCTCTGCTCTCCTTGTAACGGTGCGAGCAACATGTAACAAAGCTGCAGCTGGTGTGCCAGATGGTAGAACAAATGAGCGAAGTGGTTGCAAACTTTCATTATATTTATCAATTTGCTTTTCTAAATAATCAATCTGAGAATCTAATACTCTAAGTGGCTCAGACTCTGGCTTATCAACTACTGGAGTACAAAGATCACCGCCAACATCAAATAAATCATTTTGAATTCTAATTAATAGTTTAGTAATTTCTGCATCTTTAATATCCCCCATTGCAAGCACAACACCAATTGATGAGTTTGCTTCATCAACGGTGGCATACGCCTCAAGCCGTGGATCATTTTTAGAGGTTCGGCTCATATCCCCCAGTGAGGTAGTGCCATCATCACCAGTTTTTGTATAGATACGGGTTAAATTGACCATAAGCGCACCCTACCTCAAGCAATTACAATGGGGGAATTATGGATCGCTTGCGCGTAGTTGGTGGTGCCAGGTTGGCTGGAACAGTCACTGTTGCCGGTGCAAAAAACTCAGCCCTTAAATTAATGGCGGCGGCCCTGCTGGCCCCGGGTAAAACAACTATTACTAATCTTCCAATAATTGCTGATGTTAATTATATGGCTGAGCTATTAACTAGATTAGGTTGCACAGTTGAGATTAGCGCAAATAAATCTCAAGTGAGTATTGATGTACCAGAAAAACTTGGTCACCGGGCAGATTATGACTTAGTAAGAAAGATGCGCGCATCGATAAATGTTTTAGGTCCACTAATTGTAAGAGCAAAAGAGGCAGAGGTTGCACTTCCCGGTGGTGATGCAATTGGCTCGCGTGGATTAGATTTTCATATAAATGGCTTAACCGATATGGGCGCAGATATAAGTATCGAACACGGCTTTGTGATCGCCAAAGCGCCCAATGGATTAACAGGTGCGCCAATTACGCTGGAGTTTCCCAGTGTTGGAGCAACTGAAAATATTATGACTGCCGCTACTTTAACTAAGGGTATTACCACCATCGATAACGCAGCGCGTGAGCCAGATGTAGTAGATCTTGGTGAGTTTTTAATTGCAATGGGTGCAAAAATATCTGGGCTTGGTACACACACAATCACTATCGAAGGTGTTAAACAATTAAAACCAACTACTCATGCCACCTTGGCAGATCGAATTGTCTCTGGAACCTGGGCATTTGCAGCAGCAATGACAAAGGGTGATATCACAATTGTAAATGGCAGGGTTGAGCATCTTGAGGTGGCATTAGACAAGTTAGTTGAAGCTGGCGCTGTTATTACAACAATTGAAAATGGTTTCAGGGTAAAGATGGATAAGCGCCCGTTAGCAGTTGATGTGGCAACCCTTCCCTATCCTGGGTTTCCAACCGATCTACAGCCTATGGTTATAACTTTAAATTCAATTGCTGAGGGAACATCATTGGTCACTGAGAATGTTTTTGAGGGACGCTTTATGTTTGTTAATGAGCTATTGCGTTTGGGCGCAAAGGTTCAAGTAGATGGCCACCATGCATCAATTACTGGAATCCCCCAGTTATCAGCAGCTCCAGTTGCTGCAACTGATATTAGAGCAGGTGCTGGATTGGTACTAGCAGCATTAGTAAGTGATGGTGTGACGATTATTGAAGATGCATTCCACATTGATCGTGGATACCCTGATTTTCCTAGCCAATTACAATCATTAGGAGCTGATGTCAGCAGAGCATAATTTTCCAGATCGCAACTTAGCGCTGGAATTAGTCAGGGTTACTGAGACTGCAGCGGTTGCTGCCTCTGCCTGGGTAGGCCGTGGTGATAAGGATGCAGCCGATGGCGCAGCGGTTGCTGCCATGCGCAAGATGATTAATACCGTTGATATGTCAGGTGTAATTGTAATTGGCGAAGGTGAAAAAGATAATGCACCGATGTTGCATAATGGTGAGCAGGTTGGAAATGGTAATGGACCAGAGTGTGATGTGGCAGTTGATCCAATTGATGGCACCACCTTAACCTCTAACGGTTTAAATGGTGCGGTAAGTGTGATTGCTCTTGCACCACGAGGTGCCATGTTTGATCCAAAGGGTGCTTTCTATATGAACAAGATTGTTACTGGAGCTGATGCTGCTTCGGTAATAGATATTACTGCTCCAGCCAGTGAAAATGTAAGGAGGGTTGCTAAAGCAAAAGGTGTAGATGTAAGTGATATAACTGTGATTGTTTTAGATCGCCCGCGCCATAACAAATTATTAGAAGAGTTACGTAAAGCTGGTGCCCGGATTAGATTAATTAGAGATGGTGATGTGGCCGCTGCAATTGAAACTGCTCGAGCAGGCACTGGTATTGATATTTTAATGGGAATCGGTGGTACACCTGAGGGCGTGGTAACAGCTGCTGCAATTCGCGCATTAGGTGGGGTAATTCAAGGACAACTTGCACCACAAAGTGAAGGTGAAAAAGCCTCGGCAATAGCTGCTGGCCATGATCTATCTAAGGTTTATTCGACAAATGATTTAGTTGCATCCGATGATGTTTTCTTCTCCGCTACCGGTATTACCGATGGTGAGTTACTACGTGGCGTGCGGCATACTAAATTTGGATTAGTTAGTCACTCTTTAGTTATTAGAGGAAGATCTAAAACAGTAAGAATTATTGAAACCGAGCACGTCTTTAATTAATTGCGCTCTCACCAAGTATTGATACCCGGTTATTTGAAACCGAGATAAAGCCGCCATTTATTACAAAATCATTTACGCTGCCATCGGATGATTTAATTGAAACAGTGCCATCAGCAAGTACCCCAAGTAAAGGTGCATGTCCTGGCAATACGCCAAGATCACCTTGAAGTGTGCGGGCAGAGACCATCTTTGCTTCTCCACTCCACACCCGCTTCTCTGGGGTAACTACCTCAACCTTTAGCAATGTATCTGACATATTTAGGACTTAGCCAACTCTGCAGCTCGTCGCTCAACATCATCTAAGCCACCACACATAAAGAATGCTTGCTCTGGAATATGGTCATACTTTCCATCAGCGAGCGCTTCAAAGGCGGCAATAGTTTCAGTTAGCGGAACAAATGAACCATCAAGGCCGGTAAAGACCTTTGCTACGAATGTGTTCTGAGATAAGAATCTTTGAATACGACGAGCTCTTCCTACCAGGATGCGATCCTCTTCAGAGAGTTCATCAATACCTAAGATTGCAATAATGTCTTGCAAATCTTTGTAACGCTGCAGAATTTGTTTGATTCGGTTTGCAACTCGGAAGTGGTGCTCGCCAATATAGCGAGGATCTAAAATACGCGAGGTTGAATCAAGTGGATCTACCGCAGGATAGATACCAAGCTCAGAGATTGGACGAGACAACACTGTGGTTGCATCTAAGTGAGCAAAGGTTGTGTGTGGTGCTGGATCGGTGATGTCATCTGCTGGAACATAAATTGCCTGCATCGAGGTAATTGAGTGACCACGAGTTGAGGTAATACGCTCTTGCAACTGACCCATCTCATCAGCAAGTGTTGGTTGGTATCCCACCGCTGATGGCATACGGCCAAGCAGTGTTGATACTTCAGAGCCAGCTTGAGTAAAGCGGAAGATATTATCGATGAACAAAAGCACATCCTGCTTCTGCACATCACGGAAGTACTCAGCCATTGTTAATGCTGAAAGTGCTACTCGAAGACGTGTGCCAGGTGGCTCATCCATTTGCCCAAAGACCAATGCGGTCTTATTAATAACACCAGTCTCTGTCATTTCCAGGAATAGGTCATTTCCTTCACGGGTACGCTCACCAACTCCGGCAAATACTGAAACACCACCAAAGTTTTCAGCTACTCGGTAGATCATCTCTTGAATCAAAACTGTCTTACCTACACCTGCGCCGCCAAATAATCCAATCTTTCCACCCTTTACATAAGGAGTTAAAAGATCAATAACTTTAATTCCAGTTTCAAACATCTCAGTCTTTGATTCAAGTTGATCAAATGCTGGAGCGGTTCGATGGATTGGCCATCGCTCTTTAATATCTAGTGAAGAGGTTGGCACATCTAATGATTCACCCAAGGTGTTAAATACATGCCCCTTTGTTACATCTCCAACTGGAACTGAGATCGCACTTCCAGTGTCGGTAACAGTTGAACCACGAACCATGCCGTCAGTTGGTTGCATAGAGATCGCGCGCACTAAGTTGTCACCAATATGTTGGGCGACCTCAAGTGTTAACTTCTTAGTCTCACCCCCCAATGTGACATCAATATTTAATGCATTAAAGATGGCTGGCATTGCATCGGCTGGAAATTCAATATCCACTACCGGTCCAATTACACGGGCAACTCTTCCAGTTGCTGATTTAACTGACATTATTCACTCCCTGCGCTAGCTGAGGCGAGCGCATCTGCGCCGCCTACGATTTCACTGATCTCTTGGGTAATTTCGGCTTGACGAGCCGCATTTGCAAGTCGAGTTAACGACTTTATTAAATCATCAGCATTATCAGTTGCTGATTTCATAGCACGACGACGAGCTGCATGCTCACTTGCTGCAGATTGCAACATCGCGTTAAATACTCGAGCCTGAATATAGCGAGGTAGTAATGCATTTAATACCTCACCAGCATTAGGTTCGAATTCATACATTGGCAGTAAACCAGCAGTTGTTACTGATTCAACCACCTCAAGTGGCAGCATTCGCTTAGCCTCTGGGGTTTGCGTGATCATTGATTTAAACTCGGTATAAATAATATGTAACTCATCAACACCATTTAAATCTATTTGGGCATCTGCAATAAAGGCAGCAATTAGTGAATCTGATACCTCTTTAGCGTGGGCGTAGGTTGGATTATCTGAGAAACCACTCCAGGAGGCGGTTATCTTGCGATTTCTAAATTTATAGAAGTTAATTCCTTTTCTTCCTACTAAATATGAATTTACCTCAAGGCCACGAGATTGCAGAAGTGCTACTAATTGATCACCCTCTTTAATTGCCGCATTTGAGTACGCACCTGCCATACCTCGGTCTGCAGTAATGATTAATACCGCTGCCCGCTTTGGATTTGCTGATGAGGTAGTTAATGGATGGTTGGTGCTAGATAAAGATGCAACCGCAGATACCGCCCTAGTTAACTCGTTGGCATAAGGAGATGAGGCGGCAACCTTTTGTTGCGCCTTAACAATGCGAGAGGCTGAGATTAGCTCCATCGCCTTGGTTATCTTCTTAGTCGCCTTTACCGAGCGCATACGGCGTCGGTAAATACGAAGTTGGGCACCCATTTACTTCTCTTCTCTCTCTTTACTTACTTCTTCGCTGGAACTTGACGGGTAATTTGTTCATTATCTACGCCATCTAATGCATCAGCTTTTTTCTCATTCACAACCGCAGCAACTGATGATTTAAACTGTGTTTTAAATACAGTAATCGCCTCAGTTAAGGCAGCAACAGTGTCATCTGATAACTCGCGAGTAGTTGAGATGACCTCAAAGATTTGCTTGCGCTCACGAGCAATAAAATCTAAAAACTCACTCTCAAAGCGGCGGATATCTGGCACAGCAATTGAATCCATGTTGCCAGTAGTTCCAGCCCAAATCGATGCAACTTGGCGCTCTACTGAAAAGGGTGAGTACTGACCTTGCTTTAGTAACTCAACCATTCGAGCACCACGCTCTAATTGTGATTTAGATGCAGCATCAAGATCTGAGCCAAAGGCAGCAAATGCCTCTAACTCACGAAATTGCGCAAGATCAAGACGAAGCCGGCCAGCAATCTTTTTCATCGCCTTAGTTTGTGCAGAGCCACCAACACGTGAGACTGAGATACCAACATTTATTGCCGGGCGAACACCTGCGTTAAATAAATCAGTCTCAAGGAAGCACTGACCATCGGTAATTGAGATTACGTTGGTAGGAATAAAAGCTGATACGTCATTACCTTTTGTCTCAATAATTGGCAGTCCAGTCATAGAACCACCACCTAACTCATCAGATAATTTTGCGCATCGCTCTAGCAAACGAGAGTGTAAATAGAAAACATCTCCTGGATATGCCTCGCGGCCCGGTGGGCGCCTTAGCAATAGCGAGACGGAGCGATAAGCCTCTGCTTGTTTTGATAGATCATCAAAAACAATTAATACATGTTGTCCTTTATACATCCAGTGCTGACCAATTGATGAGCCGGTGTATGGAGCTAAGTATTTAAATCCAGCAGGATCAGATGCAGGAGCAGCCACAATTGTTGTGTAAGCCATCGCGCCAGCTTCCTCTAATGCGCCCTTAACGGAGGCAATAGTTGAGCCCTTCTGACCAATTGCAACATAAATACATTTAACCTGCTTCTTTGGATCCCCACTCTTCCAGTTCTCCATTTGGTTAATAATTGTGTCAACAGCAATTGCAGTCTTACCAGTCTGGCGATCACCAATAATTAATTGGCGCTGGCCACGACCAATTGCAGTCATTGAGTCAATTGCTTTAATACCAGTTTGCATTGGCTCTTTTACTGGTTGGCGCTGCACAACAGAGGGAGCTTGAATTTCAAGTGCTCGTGTTGCCTCCGCCTTAATCTCACCCTTACCATCAATTGGCCGGCCTAGTGCATCTACTACTCGACCAAGAAAACCATCGCCAACTGGAACAGAGAGAATCTCTCCAGTGCGACGAACAGTTGTTCCCTCTTCAATACCGGTGAACTCACCCAAAATAACTACA